>Ga0209482_1000189_pt1 | contig 54644 bp, 79 predicted proteins | sample CoawatmetaG10DNA_FD_187512 | JGI IMG/M metagenome (GOLD analysis project Ga0209482, IMG submission 187512) | Marine microbial communities from the West Antarctic Peninsula - Coastal water metaG104-DNA (SPAdes) (version 2) | ecosystem: Environmental > Aquatic > Marine > Coastal ...
GATGAAGCGCGCGCCGATCTGGTCGCGTGGCCTGATGCATTCGGCACGCGCTTCATCGTGTTCGTCGATACCGAAGAGGAATTTGACTGGGCCGCACCGCTGACCCGCGACGGCCATGCGGTGTCGGCGGTGGCGGCGATTCCTGCGGCCCACCGCTGGTTCGCCGATCACGGCGTGCCCCTGACCTACATGGTTGATTATCCGATCGTGTCGGACGCGCGCGCGGTCGATGCGCTGCGTGCCGCCTGTGCTGATGGGGTCTCGGCGATCGGCACCCAACTCCATGGCTGGGTCAATCCGCCCTTCGAAGAGGCACTCACGCCGCAGAACAGCTATGTCGGGAACCTGCCGCGCCCGCTCGAAGCGGCGAAGATCGATTGCCTCACCGACGCCATCACCGCTGCCTTTGGCACCCGTCCGGTCGCATATCGCGCCGGGCGCTACGGCATTGGCCCGCATACCCTCGGCTTGCTCGCGGAGCGCGGGTACCGCCTCGATAGCTCGATGCGCGCGCGCTATAGCTATGCGGCGGACGGCGGGCCCGATTTCTCGGAGATCGGTAATGCGGCCTTTCATGTCGGCCCGGACGGTGGCTTGGTCGAGCTGCCGCTGACCACGGTGTATACGGGCCTGCTGCGGCGACGGGGGACGGCGGGATTGTATCGCGCATTGGGACGCGTGCCAAAGGGGCGCGGTCTGTTCGCCCGCACCCACTTGCTCGCACGCGTCGCGCTGACCCCTGAAGATATGCCGCAGCACGATGCGCTGGAGGCGATTGCGGTGGCGGTGGGGGAGGGGGAGCGCCTGCTGAACTTCTCGTTTCACTCGCCGTCGCTGGTACCCGGGCATACCCCGTATGTGCGCGACGCGGCGGATCTCGCCGCCTTTTATGGCTGGTGGGAGGCGATTTTGAGCGATTTGGCGCGGCGCGGAATCGCCGCCGCTTCGCTCGATCAGGTGATTGCAGCGGCGCACGCACGCCGCTAACGAAGGCGCGGGGGCCTGTAGCTCAACTGGTTAGAGCTGGCCGCTCATAACGGCTAGGTTGCGGGTTCAAGTCCTGCCGGGCCCACCATTACTAAAGCGCATTCCTTACGTATCATCTCACGCCCAAGGCGTGAAGCGGAACATGCGCCTCCTTTTTGTTCTCACTTCGTCCGTGGTTCGAATCGGGCCAGCGCGTGACCGTTTGGGGTATTCTTTGGGGTATCGTTCGCTTCGGCGGGGGTATCGTCTTGGGTGCGATGATTCGCGGGCGCGCGGGGTGGCGCTGTCTGTGGTTTGCCGGGGAGGCCTGGCAGCATGAGCGCGATCGACAACCTATTCGCGCGCGGCGCGCGGATGGTCCACGAGGACGCGGTCGAGATGACGCTAGCATCCTTGCGCGCCTATTGGGATCGGCACGAGCATGTCGCGGTTGCCTATTCGGGCGGGAAGGACAGTACTGCGACGCTGACGCTGCTGATCCACCTGATCGATGCGGGCGAGCTGCCGCAGCCGCAGCGCCTCTATGTGCTCTACGCTGATACCCGGCAGGAGCTGCCGCCTATCCAGGCGGCCGCCGAGATGATCATGGCGAAGCTGGCACAGCGCAACTGGATCGAGGTCATCGTCGTGCGCGCGCCGATCGCCAAGCGCTTCATGCCGTACATCCTTGGTCGTGGTGTGCCACCGCCGAACAACAACACGCTGCGCTGGTGCACACGCCAGATCAAAGTCGAGCCGATGGCTGTCGCTATGGAGCAGGTTCTCTCCAGTCTGCCCGGCACACTGCTCACGATTACAGGCGTGCGCGAAGGCGAAAGCGCGGTGCGAGACGGTCGCATCCGTATGTCTTGCTCGAAGGACGGAGCTGAGTGTGGGCAGGGCTGGTATCAACAGACATTGCCGAACTCGCCGGGGATACGCGGTCGCATCGCGACGCTCGCGCCGATCCTCCACTGGGGCGTCTGCATCGTATGGGATTGGCTTAAGATTTACGCGCCGCGCGAGGAATTTGGTGGCTGGCCGACTGCTATCCTCGCGGATGCTTATGGCGGCGATGATGCAGTTGAGGTCAATGCGCGTACTGGCTGCACCGGGTGCCCGCTGGCTGCTGAGGATACTGCACTTGCGGTGATCGTAGCCACGAAGGGTTGGACGCATCTGACACCGCTGCTCGAGCTTCGACCGATCTATCGCTGGATGCGCTTACCGGCGCAGCGACTTCGGAAGGCTGGAGTCGAGCGGCTGAAGAGTGGCGCAATTGCGAAGAACCCGCAGCGTATGGGCCCGCTGACGCTGGAGGCGCGCGCGACGGCGCTTGAAAAGATCCTCGACATTCAGGCGCGCGTCTGCGCGGGGGCCGTCGCTGCAGGGATGCCCGAGCGGGGGATTGATTTGATCAATGTCGAAGAAGAGGCATTGATCCGCGATCTGATCGCGGCGCGAACTTTTCCTGACAAATGGGACGGCGATGAGCCGAGCGCCGCCGCATGGCTTGATAGCGTCTATGGCGACGGCACTGCCCAGCCGATCCTTTTTCGCGACTTGGTGGGATCATGACCCAGCTAGACCTATTCCCGCCACCAGCACCCCCGCCGCTCGCGCCCCGTGTCGAACGCACGCGCAAAGAGGTGATGACCCGCGCCGGGCTGGTCACGGTCTATGCCGACGATCCCCAGCCGTTCGAAATAGAGGTGGCCGGGGTCACGACGGTCATCAGCTACAGCGGCGGCTTCTGCACGCGCACGATCGATCCGCCGGGGTCACCGTATTGGTCGGAGACGGGCTTTCGCAGCTTTGGCGCGATGCTGACCGATCCGGTTGAGATTGCCGACTGGATCCAACGCTACATCGATGCGCCTACCGCTAAAGGCGGTTGTGGCGGGCAGCTTACGCAATGGTGGCCTGGATATGTCCGCCACTGGCGGCAGTCGCTGGCATTCGAGCTTTCGTTCAAATCCCGCGAAGAGGTCTGGAACCAATGGGGTCCGGAACAGTGGGAGGATTCCTGGCACCGCCACGACATGAAGCTGGCCGATGCGATGGAGCAAATGCGCGAGGACGGGATCGACCCGAACGCCGTTGGCAAGCCGAGCGGGTTCAGGGGGAAGTGGCCGCGTTTTGAGATCGAGCGCCTCAATCTACAGGAGAAGGAAGTATGAGCGTTACCGCAGCTGGACGACTGATCGTCAAACCGTTCGATGTGACGGTGACCGGGTATTCTGGTGTCGAATGTATCTTCGCTCGATCGCGCGGCCAAGCATTGGCGAAATCGTGGCGCTGCGATGCATTCGGCAACGTCAGCTTCGGCGCTTTCCTCAAGATGGCGCGCGCAGTCCAAGGGGAGGCAGGCGACCGCTTTGGCGAAGCGATGACTGTTAGCGGTAGGCCTGCGTTCTATATCAGCCATAATCGCCAATATATCCAGTTCGTGCTGCCGGACAGTGACGTGGTGCTCAATACGCATCCGCTCGACGTGGAGCCCCCAGAGGCTCGCCGGGGCACGCCGTATTACACCCCGCTTCCGTCCTCCGAGATCGCGCGCCTTGGGGGTCGGGTATGAGCGGGGTGCGCTGGGTCGGCCAGAAACATCGCTATGGCTGTCAGGTCGCGACTGCGGCGATGCTGATGGGCATCGAATACGATGAAGCCAAGCGGCTGCTTACGATCGACCTCGATCTGGACGAAAATGCTCTCAGCTATTTCGCGCTAGATTCGCAGCTCGCCTCACAAGGTTATGCGATCGGCCGACGATACCAGATTATGCAGCCCGGCAACCAAAAGCGCGATCAATGGCCGTGCGAGCCGTGGGCCGCTGTCCATTGGTGTGAGGTGATGACATCGGAAGCGGCGCGCTACGCCCATGCAGTCGTCATGCTGGCGGACGGCACTGTCCTTGACCCTGCCACGCCAGAACCGAAGCGGCTAGCGGACTACCCCAAGGTCAATTTCATTGCCGCCGTAGTGCCGGTGACCCCAACCCCCGTCGAGCCCGAAGAGGAAACCAGAGCGTGAGCTACGATGTCCGCCTAGAAGATGGCGAAGGCAAGGTCATCGGCGACCTTGACGCAAACTATACCTACAACGTCGGGCACATGTTCAAGAAGGCGTGCGGCACCAGCCCGCTTGATTGGGATGGCCTTGAGGCGTGGGTTGTCGCTGCTCGGTGCCAGACGATCATTGATGCGCTTGAGGGTGATGTTGCCGGATACGACGCGATGAACCCAGAGAATAAATGGGGAAGCCGCGAAGGTGCAGTCGAGTTCGTCCGCCGGATTCGCGATGCCTGCCAACAGCACCCGACATCGATCGTGCGCACTTCGTAATGTCAGCCCCCATAGAAGGATCTGTCCGCATAACCCCACCCCCCGAACAATCCGAAGCGCTGCTGGCGGGATCCACTGTAGGCGAGATCAATAGATTCTGGATGATCATCCGCGAGCCCGGCATGATCCCCAATCGCAAGGGCCCATTCAAGATCACGGACACCGCAAAAGTGTTGCGCGAGTTCATGGCGGCGAACCCGAACGCCTTCATCGACTATTTGACGGTGACACCGGACGGTGAGCCCTACGTCGACCACGGGCCCGTGGTTCTGCAAATGGCCGATGGTCGATCGATGTCAGTCGGCCGCAAGCATAATGAGCGCGTCAAGGCCGTAGCCCTCCGCACCCTATCCCAAGAAGGAGCGCCGAAATGACGAGTGAACGAGCAGCGGCGTTGTTGGCGCTCGCGGATAGGGTGGAGGCGGCGAGCGGGCCGGATCGGAATACCGACGCGGAGATCGCGCAGCTTCAAGGCTTGCGTGTTGTCGAAGAGGGGCACCCGCTCGGTCCCAGCCGTATCAGCGACACAACGATCCGGGTTGCGCGCGACCACATGATGCAGTTCGCCCGTTCCGACACCCGACCCCCAGCGCCAGAGTATGCGGCGACCGTCGAGCGGGTGGCGCGCCTGGAAGCGCTCGATGTGGCAGCGCGCGCCGATTCGGCTAGAACATTGTGAGAACAAACGCCGGGCGGCTGGCTTACTGCTGGCACCCGGCAGGCGCGACGCCCGTCTCAAAGATCGCCTTGATACAGCGGTCCTCGGCCTTGCGCCAGCCCGCGCGGGTGTTGCCACGCGCGACCGCACCGATCGCCGCGTCCAGCAGTTCGACCGTCGCTTTGAGCCAGCCCTGATCGACCTGGACCATGACGCCGGTTTCGGGATGCTCGATCCGGGGCAGGCGCTCGGTCAAGGTCAGCTCAGGTTTGAGCGTCGGCAGCTTCGGCCTCTCCGTTCGCGCGGTCGACGAGGGCGTTGATGGATGCTGACAAGCGTTGAGTGTCCAGCACAGCGGGAGCGCCGCCAACAGGCGTAGTGGCATCGATCGCATCGTTGGTTTCCTTGATTTTTGCGGTGACCAAATCGGTCGTCTGCTGGTCGATCCGCTTGACATGGGCGTTGATGGCATCGGCGGCGACTTGCGCCTTGCCGGTGTCGGCGACCGCTTCGGCGACCGTCTTGGCGTGCTGCTTTTCGACCTTGGCGGCGATCTTGGCACCACCAGCCTTTTCGCCGCTGTGATAGATCCACGCATATACGCCGCCCAGGACGGCGAGGATCATCGCGATGTCGATCAGCCATTTGATGGGCGCGGTGAGCCACGTGGGCGCGGCCGCTCCGAACAGGCGAAGCGCGAGGGTAGCGATCATGATGCTAACCCCGCCAGGCAGTCGCGCCGTTCCTTCTCACGCCGATTCACGAGGCCGGGCGACGCGCAATAGACGACGCCTTTGGTCGACCTCTTGCAGGAATATTTCTTTGGGACCGCGCCGCGCGGACGGAACAGCACGATGTACCCCCGGAACGCCTCGCACGCTGCGCGCCAGCGATGCGCCGCCGCCTCGCGCGCCATGGGCGAACCGCGCCAACGGCCCGCACCGGCGTTGAGGATGAAGTCGCCGGCCTGCCCGCGCAACGACACCGGGCCGGATAGCAGCTCTGGCGTGATCGCCACCGCCTCGCTGGTCGCTTCAGTGAGGTCGTCCGCCAGCCAGGCATCGCATTGCGCCTTGGTCGCCGTCATGCCCGGACGGACATTGCGGGTACGGCCGTTGCAGATCGTCCAAACGCCGCCGTTGTCCTGATAGGCTTGGTAAACGGTGCCTTCGGCCGTGCGCGTGCCAGGCAACGCCAGCGTAACTGCTGCGGCGATCAACGCACCGATGCCAGCGCCGACGCCGACCTTGTTGGCCGGGGTCAGCTTGCGCGGTTCACTGCGCATCGGTCGGCACCTTGCGGGTGATGCGCGCGACGGCAATCGCGATCAGCAGCAGCACCGGAAACGATGAGGTCAGCCACGTCGGGAGTAGCACGCGCAGGTCCTGCGGCATTGCGTTCCAGATCTCCGTGGCGGTGCCGGGAAAGGCTTGCACGAACGCCTCTATCAGCGCGCCGATCGCGGCCAGCCGGATCGACGAGAAGGTATAGGCGCGGTGCCAGTCATCGATGAGGCGCGCGCACAACCAGGCGCGCCACTTTGCGAGCAGCGTCATCGGATTTCCTTTCGGTGTTGGAGAATGTGCGAGGTCAGCCCCCGCAGGCGTCACCTTCGGAGGCGTGATCGTAAGTCGCGGCAGTGGCGCAGATGCCGCGCGACAGGGCGTCTTGCTCCAGCGCCGCTTCCGCGCGCGCGACGAGATCGTCGAACGCGGGCGTGGGCGGATGGAGCGGGAACGCGCCGCGTAGCGTGTCCTCGAACGCCCCGACCTGGGCATAGCGTCGCTGGGCAATTGCGCGCTCAACCGGGTTTGCCAGCGACAGCAAGAAGCCGACGATGCAGAGGATGACGCCGCCTTCGATCATGGCAGCGGTGCCGATTTGGGCGGAGCGATCATCTCGAGCTTGGCCTCGATACGGGCTGTGCGCTCGTTGATCAGGCTGAGTTGCTTGTTGCTCTCTTCCAGCGCCGTGATGCGGCGTTCGTGCTGCTGGAGCTCGTTGATGTAGCCGCCACCCGCCATGGTCGCGCCGATCAGCGTGATCACGATTGCGGCCGGGGCCCACCAGTCTTTCCAGGTCACACGCGACGGAATGGGGGAACTCGCCATCAGTCTGCCGCCGCCAAGCTGTGGGATGCGATCGTCTTGAGGTTGCTCATTACACCAGCGGGCTCCGATGGCGGGATTACGGGGCGTGGCGGCATGTCAGTCCCACAGCCCCGGAGCATCGACGCGAAGGCGATTCCGTAGCGCAATATGCCCCGGCTCGATCGGATGCACCAAATCGCTATACATTAGCGCGGTGTTGATGCTTGATCCGTTGCCGCCTACCGTCAGGGCAATATCCCAACGCCATAAGATGATGTCGCTGGCCGCCGACGCGAGAGACATAACAGCCGCGCGGTATGGCGTTACATCAACACCCGGCAGCGGGTGCAAAACCGGAATGATGATTCGCGATCCTGCGCGCCGCGCCATCTCGACCATAAGCGCAAGCTGGTATTTGTAGTCAGCGACTGGCTTGCCTTGCAGCACATCATTGGCACCAGCCGCGAGGACAACCCACGGCGCGCGTGCGGCTACGATTTCGTTTTCAGCAGCCCTGCGGATACCATCCGATGACGCGCCCGGAATGGCGGACCGCATAACGGTGATACCATCGGCCCGTAGCAGCCCGACATAGCCATCGGCCTCGGCCACCAGCACCGACTTGCTAATGCTATCGCCCTTGACGACCAGCTTCGGCGGTGGCCCGTCATAGAGCATATCCACCCGTTGCAGCAGCACGTTCCCGAGGCGGAAGAACGTCGTGAAATAGGGCGATTGCAGCCCGCGAGGATAGTCGCTGACTGCCGTGGCGCTGCCATCTGCCAGCACATCGCTGACAGTGCCCGAGGTGAGGTCGGTGAGCTGCGCTGTATGCTGACCCCAATTCATGCCGATTTGCAGCATATAGTCGTGACCGATGGTTAGCGCCGATGGCAGCACGACGCCGGCGGCCTTGTTGTTCGGGTTCGACTGGAAATCCTGATAGTATAGCTCGATCTGGTTATTGACGCCGTTGACGGCGATGATCGAACGAAAGATCCCCGCATCGACAATATCGCCCGGTGCCTGGCCCGAACCGAAGCCGATGATGCTGCCCGCCGTCGTCCAGCGAAAGAAAACTCGCGTCACGCGCTGATCGACCGCAACCCAGCGGTGCGAATAGATGGCCGTGTTCCAGTCGTTGGCCCCGCTGGTGCTCGCCAGTTTCATGCCGTCGGCGGTGTACAAGATGCCCGATGCCTGATCCCATCCCTTGGGAGGCACGCTTCCAAGTTTTTCCGACCACAACACCACTCGCTGCTGGTTTCGATCCTGTGTCGTTGCGGAGAACGGCGTTGCGTTGATCACGGCGGATGCGGCAATTGTGACGCCCTGGTAATAGGACATCACCGCAGATGTGTTGATGAACCAGCTATTTCCGATTGCCGAATATGCGACCAAGTCGTCGTTCTGCTCGATTCCGAAGAACAAGCCTTGATCGACCAGGAACGGATCAAAGTCGGTGCCCGCGCTGAAGGTATTCTCACCTGCTGAGACTTGCAGCGACAGGCGCGCCACGGGTGTAAAGGTTTGGTCAGATTGCTGCCGCGCAAAGAGGAAGGTAACCAAACCGGCGCGCTGCGCGGTAAAATGAAACTGCGAAATTGCTCCGGCCTGCGCGATGGGATGCTCGGCATACCAGGTTCCCGCCGACGCATAGCCATGCGAGGCAGATAGCAGACCGACCGGACTACCGACGCTCAACTGGCGCGCGCCGTTCGACATAGCATTGATGCGGGCGGTCACATCGATCGCGGATGACCGCTCCAGATGTTGCCAACGCACTGCAATCGCGACACCATCGCTCATCCCGTGCCAGACCGTATCGCCAGGTGCATCGAGCCTATAGCCCTTTACCCAAGGATAACCTGGGTCACCGGGGAGCGGTCCGGTTGCGCGCGACGCGCCAAAGCCAACGGGAGCGCCGCTCGCATCGAGCATTTTGACCACGATCAGGTAGAGCTTGGTGGCGTCGGGAACAAAGCTCCGCAGAAACGTGACGGGCACCCGGTTGATTGTCCCGTCGCGCGCGAAGTTCGCCACCAGATCGCAAATTTGCAGCCGCTCACTGGCGATCAGAACGTCACCGCTGTGGCCGCCGCCATCATCAACCGCGCCCGTTGCGGAGCGACTGTACAGATCGACGGTAAGCGCGACGGCAGCTGCAGATGTCGAAAGCCACGTCTCAAAACCATCTACGCGGGCTCCAAGCGCGGAACCGAGCGCGGCGAAGGTCAGGCCGCCAAAGGTGTGGCTGGAAAAGTCATCATTGACGCGCGGCAGGCCGAACAGGTCGCTGCGCGCAAGGGCGGTCGCCTGCGACACCGGGTTGATTGCCGATGCGAGATTTGTTGTCGCGGCCTGTGCGACTTCAGCGCTCGTTTGCGCCGCATCGACGAGCGGCTGAACTACCGCTGCAACAGCATTAAAATACCAGGGCGCTGGAACCCACGATGTGGTGTATTGGTATACACCGTTGGCCGCATCGGTTGCGCTGCCATTGTTGGAATAGACATATGCGAGGGTGCCTGCGGGCCTGCTGGTGTCGGCGTTCATCTCGGCGACACTCGCGTACCGAACAAGGCCCGCGCCAGACGCAGAAATTGCTGTTTCCAAAACGGACACACCTCCCGGTGTTACGCCGTTCCCAAAGAAAACGTCTAAATCTCCTTCGGCTACAACGACCTCGCCTATGTTGAGCACTGTAGATGAAAAGGCCGCGCGCGGGGCATGCGGAAGAATACGCCTTGGCATTAGCTCCAAGCTCCATCGTCATAGGTGAAAGAAAAATCCCACGTCCCGTCGTCGCGGTAGTTCACACCGTCGACTGCGTTCTGAAGGCTGGATACGGCGGCGCTTGCTCTCGCGGCTTCGGTCGCGGCGCTCTGCGCCTCAGTTGCCGCGTGTTGCGCTTCGGTGCTTGCTTGGTTGATGCTCGAGTCGAGAGATTCATGGGCCTGTGCGAGGCGATCATCGACAATCGCGTAGACATCGGACGGCGAAAACCCGCCGATAGGAATGCCGAAGTTCAATGTTTGCGACGGCGCTGCACCCGTAATGCTGACTGTCGGCGTCCCCCCTGGCGGGAGCGCTGATACAGTGCCGATCGTCAATGAATTTACGGGCGCATCAGCTCCTGGGCGGCCTGGGGCCCCAATCGCCAAAAACAGCGATTGGTTTGACGCTTCCACGAAGACGATTTGGACAACCGGACCGGTGTCGGTCGGCTGATTGTTGCCGGGTACGAGGCTGCGCGATGCCGCGACGACGTTCAATCCGCCATCGGATAGTGTTGAAAACCCTCCGTCGAAAAGCTCCACCACCATGATGCGGAGCGGAACGCCTTGATATTGGTCGCGCCAGCCACGAGTGGTATCGCCGTCGGCTGACAAAATGGCGCTCGTACCAACGCCAACGGCTGAGGTGCTATAGATCTCACCCTCGTCCAATCCGCGGTAGATGCTTAGGGCAAAGGTGCGTCCCGTGACGTCCAGGTCAGCGCCGTCTCGCGATTCCCGAATGGTGACTTTGACGTTCAGGATTTCGCCCGCTGCAATACGGCAATCGCCACTCGGTCCAAAGTAAGGCGCGCGACCACTCATGCCGATACTCCTGTGATTTCGTGATTACGCCGGGGCATCAATTGCCCTTTGCCCGCCACATGATGGTCGCGATGCCACCGCTCGCATTTCCCCCGGCCGAAAGCTGCGTCTGGAAATACAGCCCTGATAGGGAAACCGACGATTTGACCGGCTGCACGAACAAATCGGCGTAGATCGTGGGGTTGTAGACCGTACCGTTGCCGATCACGTTCCAGACCGAGTTGGCGAATGAAGTTGGAAACGAGACCGGATAGGTGTTTTCCGAGGTCGAATTGACCGTCGTTTCGCCCCATTGCTCGATCACGCCGTGCGACCAAACTTCGTACCCGTTGACACCAAGCGAATAGGACACGATCCCCTGAAGCGTGGGCGACTGGAGTTGCCAGGACGACCCGTCATAGATGAACGCGTAGATCTGCCCGGCGCGCAGTGCGCCCGCTGGCAGCGCCGTTCCGCCAGCAATGATCGCCTTGGCACCCAAAGCGTTGACGTTGAGGGTCGCTGATCCGGTGTTGGTAGCCGCGATATTGACCAGCACCTCCATACCGGCGACGAGGGCGGCTGGGGATGGGGTCAGGGCAACGGTGAGGGCATTCGCAGTGCCGCCTGCTGGCGCGTAAAGAAATCCGCCCGATTGCACCGCTTGGGCCATAACATCGGGCGAAACTGCCTTGCCGGTAGCCGTCCCGGCATAACCTTCCGCGCGCGAAGCATATGCCGTTGCGCTGATCGAACCGACGATGCCGCCGGTCGGCACGAAGGGCGCACCAGCCAGGACCGCGATATTGCCGGACGTAATGGTCGACGCCCCGTTGGCGACGGTGACGACCCAGAGTCCGGTATACCCCGCGTCGGCCGCCGGGGTCGTTTGCGAACCGGTCGATGCAGCGACGCCCGCCTTGGCCAAGACGGAAATCGCGCCTTTGCGCGCGGTCGGCTGTGACGCGCCGCTATTGGCCGGGCCGCTATAGGCGGTGCTCGGGTTGCTGGCGTTGTAATAGGGCAGGGTGACCGCGTCGGTGTCGGTTTCGACGAACTTCGCCTCGATTAGATAATTGATGCTGTAGCCGCTCGTGCTTGGGGCCGGGCAGGACAGATTGACCGGATCAAGCGCAATGCCTTGCTTCATGATCTGGTGGACGGTGTCGGGGGAAAGCGAGCTGAACGCGGTGTCATCGAGATTGGCTTGCGAATAGATTTCGCCCGGACCGACCGCGACTTGCATCGAAGCTGGCGACGTCGGCGTACAGGACAATCCGTTGACGATCGTCGATGACCCGAACAGCGCCTTCGCCATGCCCGACAACGCGACCATCATGTTGCGCTCCGAGCGCAACAGATCGGTTTCGAGCGGAATCGCACCGGGATAGACGATAATCCGGTCGGCCATGATATTCTCCGGTCAAGAAAAAGCCCGCACGAGGCGGGCGGGGTATTCGGTTCGGGGCAGTGTTGATCAGTTGACGATGCGCGTCCATGCGACGGTGCCAGCGACTTTGACGCTGTCGATTGCGGCATAGATGTCGGCGTCGCTGATTCCGTCGAGCGCATCCCCAAGGGAGGCGTATGCGGACCGCGATGGCGTGCTATAGGCACCCGTCGGTATGCCGTAACCGGCAACATACGGGATGCCGCTTCCAAGCGGGCGATAGGCGATCACGAAGCCTTGGTAGGGCAACAGCGCCGAACCATAGCGGGCCGCCACGCCGTAACCCGAGGTCGGGATCGCATAGGCCCCCGTGTCGGCCACGCGAAGCGGTTCGAAAATGGTCGGGGTTCGCCCGGTCAGATCCTCCAGCACAGCGACGACCGCCGCTCTGGTGCCGCGTTTGCGAAACAGGTTGATGATGATCCGCGTTCGAAAGGACGAGTCGCTTTGTCCGGCAAGGCGGGGCAGGGCATTGCCGAAAAAGTCGGACGAGATCAGATCCAGCCAGCCGCCGGTCGCGGTCCGTACCCGCGTTTGCAGCTTGGCATAGGCGGTCAAGTCAAAGAGGAACGCCTGGACATAAGCGAAGCCGCTCAGCAGCGCGTCCAGCGTCGCGGAACGATCGCCGAACCAGCGCGGCAGAAGCGCCTTGAGGCGTCGTAGCTGATCGGAACGGTCGCCGGTCGCCATTATACGGTCGCCGTGATCGAACCGGGTTTTACGACTTGCTTGGCGGTCGCGGTGATATCGGCCGTCGTGCCGTTGAGCAACAGCGACGAGACATTGGCCACCCCCGGCGTTGCATCATACGCGACCTGAATCAGCCGCGACCAGATCAGCGCGCCGCCCAGCGGAAGGCCGCGAATATAGGCGGTGATCGCCGCATCAACCGCTGCGATGACGGGCCCGCTTAGAAAGCCCGGTGCGAGCGTTAGATGCAGGGCGACATTGGCGACAACGACCGTAGGCCCGAACACCCCGAAATTGATCGTGAAGCCTCGCGCGTCGTCGACCGCATTGGCGATTGACGCGATCAGATCGGATGATGGGGTGCCGCTTCCATCATCGACGACCGCGTAGAAATAGCCGAGGTGCGGCGTGCCGTCATAATTCTCGTTTTCGACGACCGCGCACGTGATGCCACTTTGCACCGAATCAGCCGCGTAGCGGATCGCGCCACGGGTCGCTTTGGCGAGGCTGGCGAGAAAGTCGACGAACCGCGCGCGCGCCGCGATATCGGTTTCGGCATCTTCGCCATTCACGACCGCTGCCGCGTTTGACACTGTATCCACGCCGGGAATCGCCTGCCCAAGCGTGTTGATGCCGCCGACGGCTGCGTTTCCGACTGTGCCGGTTGCGAGGGCCGCGATCGGCACCGTGACTGCGGACACGCCTGCGCCAATGACATAGCCGTTGAACCCGGCGTTATAGGCGGTGTTCGTGGTGTCGATCGTGACTGCGTATTGCTGCGTCCCGTCGGATGTTTGAACGATGGCCCCGATCGGGACAACAGCCTGTGCCGTTGGGGTGAACCGGGAAAAGGACGCCTGCCCTGTGGCGCGCGTGGCAGACAAGCGCTCCAGGCCGTAATCTGCGAGAAACGTGTCCAGATCGGTCCCGGTTGAGGTCGATGCCCGCGTGACGGCCAGCAGCTTGAGGATGAGCCCCTGAAGCCACAAAGCGATCGCCGCATAGGCTTCGACGACCGCGCGCAGGATTGACCCGACCGTGAGGTCGATCAGAGTTCGACTGGAGCCGCCCTGAATCGCCGCGACTTGCTCGCGCACGAGGGTCTCGAAATCCTTGGTCTGGAGATCAGCCATTATTTCCCCACTTCAAAGGATAGCGTGACCGGCTGGCCCGAGGCGGCGTCGGTGTAGCGAATGGCGATTGCAAACCCGCCGCCCGCCGCGCTGGGGATGGCGGTCACATCGATTTCCGGCGCGGGCGACCGCGCGACCGCTTCCTCGAGCAGGACTTGCCCGCGCACGAGTGCACGGATCTGCGCCGTGTCGGCGATCTGGCCGACATATCGCGGGAGCCCAGCGCCGTAATCGGGATGGAAGATGTATTCGCCGGGATTGGTCAGCAGCCGCCGCAGGATGCGTTGCTGCCCGCGCAGCGTGTCCGTCGCGCCTTGGAGGTCGCCGGTGCCGGAAACGGAAAGGTCAGAACCGATGTAGTGGTCGAGATCGGTGAGGTTCACTGCGGACCTCCCGATAGCGCCGACCCGGCTTGAACGTTCTTGTGGACGTGCGTCGTCAGTTCGATGTCATTGGCCTTGAAGGTGCCGCTATGCGTCCAGTTACCCGCGCTGCTGATCGTGCCGTCGCCTTTCAGCTTGATCTGCGCGCCCTGCGCGTCGTCGAGCGTTACCGCGCCGTCGGTGGTGAGCTTGATGCTCTGGCCGTGCTTGTGGACGATCCAGAGTTCGCCGGTCGGCACCGACAGGGGCCGCTCGCTGTCGTTGAAAAAACGCCAGCCAACGCTTCCAACGCCCCCGTCGGCTTCCTGAAACTCGACCTCCACCGCATCACCGATTGATGGGGCCGCAAAGAAGCCCCAACCATTGCCGATCCAGACGGCTTTGAGCGGTAGCCAGCCGGTGACCACACCCTCGGGCTGGATCAACACCTTCACCGCATAGTTGTCGGGGTCATAGCTCGACACCGTCCCGTGGCGGGTTGTCGCGTTCGCCTGTCCCGCCTCGGTCGCAGCACGGCGCACCTGGTTAAGCAGGCCTTCCATCATGCGCCGGCCTCCACGTCGGGGGTCGTGTTCTTCGCCGACACCGACATGCGATAGCCCTCGTCCATGCTCATTGACCGTTTGATACTGTCCGGAAAGTAAATCTGATCGAACGAAGTGCCGGTCCCGCGAACCGCGATCGTGCGGCTGCAATCGAGCAAGCCGTCGCCTGGCAGGTCGGCGTCCAGCTTGACGGTGTGCTGCACGATTTGATCGTAGAGCTGCTTGGCCCGCTGCGTCGCCTGATCCTGCGTGAGGCCCGGGATCGTACGATGCCATATGGTTGTTTGCGCCGCAGACTGCCCCGGCTTCACCGCTTTTGCCGATTTGGGATAGCTGGCGACAAATGCCTTTTTCTGTTTCGCGTTCCAGCTCCGCACCTGCACCGTGATGCCTTTGGCAATCGTCAGGCTGCGTGAGAGCGAAAGCGTGGTGGTATTGAGGTTCGGGTGGGCGAAATCCGCAGAAGGCGGCGTCCACACGATCGCGTAATGATCGCTGGAAGGCGTTGCGCGGGGTTGGAAATGCAGCACTTTGCCGACCACGAACACGTCGAACTGTTCATAATCAGCAAGTTTCGTCAGCAGCTCCCATTCGCTCTGTTCCTGGCTCAGGTCGACATGGTCCTGCGTGTAATAATTTCCCACCTTGGTCGTCGTGGCCGTGACCGCAGCCGTCAAACCGTGGCGGCCAGCGAGGGTGATCGCGATTTGGCTGGCGGTTTGGTTGCTGAAATTCTCGCTCGTTTTCGTGTCGATCAGCCGGGCGGTGAGATCGCGGCCCGAGAGTTCAATCTTGCCAAGCGCCGGGTGGTAATCGATGTCGTCGACCTGGCCGAAAATCAGCAGATCAGCAGCCACCGGGACATATGCCGCAGGATCGGTCGGCGATTCTTTTGCGAAAATTTCAACATCGATGCTGGTCTGGCTGGCGACCCATGCCGCGTCGCGCGCGGCGGGCAGGTCCGCAACCGCCAGAACGACCCGAAAGGTGTCGGCGGATCGAAACACGTTGTTCTCGACCTCCCACGACACCCACCCGGTCACGAGGGTGCCGCCAAGTTTCACTGCGCCACGCGGCTGGCGAGCGATGCCGGTGATTGGCTGGGGATTGATGTCAGCCACCGAGCACGCCCCCCGTGTTGTTCGTAAACTGCGGCACGACCAGCGTCGCGACACCGGTGATCTCCGGGTCGGAAAGTTTGTTGGCCGCCGCGATTGCGGTCCACCCCATCGCGTCGCCATATTCGTTCGCGGCGAGTGTGAAGAGGTTGCCGCCGCCGGTCGTCAGCGTCCGGACGCCGCTGTTGATCTGCCCGAGATTGGTCGACATCCTCCCGAGTGTGCGATCCAGCAGTAGCAAGCGCGGCTGATCGGCAATTGCTCCAATTTGGCCGGTCAAGTTGGCGATTTGACCTGCGATCGGGCTTCCCGGAACGAGTCCGCCCAGCGTACCGACGCTTTGCAGCGTAGCGCCGGTCTGTTGCAGCAGGATCGCGACCTGTGCCCGAGCGTCGGCGATCGGTTGCAGCACCTTGGCGATCTCGCTCTGCGCCGCGGCGGCCAGCTTGTTGATTTTGCCCAGCGCCGTGGTGATCGCGCTGACCGCCTTGGTCAGGCCGCTATGCCCGACCTGTGCCGCCAGCGCGCTCGCCGCAGCGGCATCGTCTGCAACGGCTTGCTCATAGCTGGAGGTCGTAATCGTGGTGACCGGTGCCGTCTCGTCGGTCACGACCTCGCAGGTGATCTGGTACGGGATGCGATAGCCGAGATGATAATTCGGGCGGAACGACTTCACCAAGACGGTGTAGGATAGTTCGCTCCAGCGCAGCGCCAACGGCTTGCCTGCCTTGCGCAGACCATCGAGATAGAGCGCGCGCGGCAGGGCAGAGGCACCGACGAGATAGCCGGACCATTCCAGCGCAAGTGGCGCGTCGCCCATGGCATCAATGACGCGCCGCCCGCCCACCAGCTCGTGCACGATCAGCTTTTGGTCGCCGCCGAACGGGATGCTTTCAGGGATCTCGAACCGGACGAAGCGGAAGTCGCCAAGCGTCAGAACGGTATCGGTCAACGGATCGCACCCAGTGCGTGTGACGGGCGCGCGCGCTGCCCATCGAAGCCGGTTGATCCAGCGTTCGGGCGAGCCGCTTCTTTGGCTTGATGCTTTGTGACCGCCATCGCGATCCGATATCCGTCGAGGTAGACGTTGTTTGTGGCCTGAAAGACTTTGTCTGCCGCCGGGGCGACGAATTTGCTACCGGCGGGCTGTTCGGGATCGGCGAAAGTAAACTTCGCAATGCCGAGTCCCGTCATCGAGTTAAGACCGGCGATGACCGTGTTGAGGACGGTCTGAAAACTACGCAGCAACGCCCGGCCAAATAACCCGATCGCGCCCATGATGTCGCCATTGAAGAGTTTTCGAACCGCGTCGCCGATGTCTTTGAAATTGGCGAACAATGCCGAATTAATTTCCTTCCAATTATTATAGACAAGCCACCCGACCGTGGCGATGGCGGCGATGGCGAGGCCGACTGGACCCAGCGCGGCGACGACGTAACGGAACAGCATCGGCAGATAGCCGAGACCGCCACGCAGGATTGAGAGACCAACACCGACCGCGCGGAACGCTGGGACAAGGTTGCGGATCAGCAGCAAGCCCCGCAGGCCCGCGGTTAGCAACGTCAGCGATCCCCCGACGACGGCCGCTACGGATACGAGCGCGAACCCACCGACAGCGATTTTTGTAAACGTCGGATTGGCCGTGATAAACGCGTTTAGGCGGTTCATTACGGCAAGGGCCATTTCGAGCCCTTTTACATAATAGGGCAAGATGACCTGCCCGATTTTCAGCTTAAGGTCAGCTTCGCGCTTTTCGAGGTCAAATTCTTTGCCGGAAGCGCGACCGCCAGCAGCCCGGTAGCTCTGATCGATGCCGCGGGACCGATTGAATGCCTCTCGCGACCGAAGGATTGTCGGCAGTTGCTTGTCGATAAGATTGAACATCGCGCCGCCGGTACGCCCGAAAATCTTCGCGTTTTCGATGACGCGCTGTTGCGGATCGATGCCCATACGAGCGTACATCGGGAGCACTTGATTGCGGTAATAATCGACGGGATCGGAGCCGAATTGCTGGGCATTTACCATTGGATTGCCAGTGAACTGCTTGATGCCACCCTGGTTGTTCCAGATGATCTTGGAACCGTCCCACAATCCATTTTTAACCAGCTCGTGCGCGATCTGATTTGGTACGCGAACAATGCCGTTCATACGGTTGAAGGCGGTCATCAGGGCGTTGCCCGCCGTACTCCCCTTCATTTCGCCGATGATCGGCTCCAAGTCGGCGAAAAGCGAAAGGTTGCTCAGCGAGAGCGCGGATGATCCGCCCCGCGCCATAAACTGCCGATACTGCGTGAAATCGACGTTGCCGCCAGACGATTGCACCGCGCGAAATCCTGCGTCAAGCAGCTCGCCGAAACGTCGGGGGCTGCGCAGCCCTCCCGCCTGTTCGACAAACCGTAGCATGTCCATCGTCTTGGTTTCCGTCGCCTCGCGCGACCGTTCGTCAAGCCCGCGCGAAGCAAAGGTCATGCGCGCCATCATCGGCGCTGCCATTTTCGCGGCCGAAAGCTGTTCCGGTACGGTCTTGGCACCGGATTCGCGGAACACGCCCTGCGCTTCGATGAAATAGCGCAGCATATCGCGCTGCGACGCGCCCATGATGTGTTGCGCTTCGACGAACTTTTGCGCGTCGCGCATGGCGACATCGCCCATGCCAAACTGTTGCAGGCGACCGAGCAAGATTTCGTACTTTTTGGCTTCTTCGAGCGGCCCCTTGAACAACGCCAGCCCGCCAAGGCCAGCGCCGGTCATGATACCGCCGATCGCCGCCATCTTGCCGATCGACTTCAATCGTGCTTCAAGGGCTTTCGCATCGGCGTCGGTCGACTTGAAATGGCGGGCCATCATCTGGAGACCGCGCGTTACGTTCTCGACCAGCGAGACTTTCACCGCAATCTTGTAGGCTTCGATCGACATGAAAACCTCCCGTAAATTGCAGTTGTGGTTGGCGGATCAGAGCCCAGCGTTTGACCGCCCCAGCCTTTATCGGCGGACGGTCCGCGCAGAGCCCAAGGGCGTCACCGGATGGGACGCCGTCCTGCTGGCGATGGTGTCGATGTTTCTGTGCTTCGTCGGTCTGGCCGGGTTGCTCGTCGGCTTGTTCGTGCTTGGCGTGATGATCTCGGTGTTTGCTGGCTAACTGGTCACCACACGGTCGTAACCGAGGCTTGGATGCACCAAGTCGCCGCCGATGATGCCGGCGACCACCGCGCCGCCCAGCTCTGCCAGGATTACATCGTGATTGCGTTCGGCTGCGGGGCCTAGCACCGGTCGCGGCGGAATGTGTTCGGTGCCGAATTCCTGATAAACCATCACGTCGTCATCCGAACCGATTTCCGCCTCCAGATCGGCTACGCGGTGCGATATGCCATCCCTCAAACCGCCGGTCCGCAGAAGCGGATCGTCCGGCGTGAAACCAAGCCGCTCGCGTTCTTCTTTCGTCGATTCTGCCAGTTCCGGCCATGCGCCGAATGGGCCAACACCGGGCTGATATACCCCGAACTCGCTTTTTGCGGTGGCCTCAATGCGCTTTGCGACGCGCTCCAGCGCTGCGGTTCCCGCCTTGTGGATAGCGACCTCGCGGCTGGCGAAGTGCAGGGCGGCTTCCAGCAGAGAAAGGTCCACGGTCAAATCGCCAATTTAGATGGTTTAACACGATCTCGCGTCCGGCGTATATGCAAAAACGGCGGCCCGAGAGGACCGCCGTTTCATTTCCAGCCCAAAGGTGTCAGGCGTTCGGCATCGCCGACGGGCTGATAATGCGGTGCAGCCGCGCCAACCCCTTGCCGGTGACCAACGGAGTAACGCTGCGCTGCAAGCCCTTTTGCGGGTGCTCCCAGCTTCCGATTTTGACGTCGAGCAACCCGGCTGTGATTTTGTCCTGATAGGGCTCGCCGACACGGGTTACCCAGCCCATCTCGCGCAGCCGTTGTAAAAGCCGGTTGCGCCCCGTTCCCAGCAGCTTCGCAGCCTGGCTGATGCTGATCGCGTCCGGCGCGACCTCGACTTGTTCGGCAAATGCGACTTTTGGGGCATCCGCCTGCACCTTTGCTTCGAGCGCGGCCGATTTCTCGCTTTCGTCGGCCAGCGCGCGCAACGCGGAGGCGAAGTCCTTTGGCAGGACGAACGCGGGCACCGCCGCTTCAAGTTCCTGCCAGCGATCGATGATCCTGGCGCGGAGTTCGAGCTTGTACCCAGATACGAGGATCAGGGTTTCGCGTTTGGGGAGATTGAAGCAGGGACGGCTTTCTCCGTTCCCTCCACGATAGACGCCCTCAAATTTGAGGAGGCCCCCTTCGCCATGGAGTTGCACCAACATTTCGCGAATGTCGCGCATGACGTTGTCGTGCCGCTTGTCGCAAAGATCTGCGATTTCGCGGCTCGACATGGTGTGCGTTTCAGCGCCCCCGCCAAAGGCGCTGAGCGACGTTTGCGATGCGGCGGCCATTATGCGGTCCTCAACGCGAAGGAGAGGACAACCACGTTCGAGGCCTCGGCGAGGACTTGATAGCGAAGCTCCTTTGACCACCACCGGTGCCTCAACGCGCATCGTTCGTAGGCGGCGGTCCCCGGCTCTAGCGTTGCCAGCTCGGCAGCACTCCCGCGACAGTGCAAAATGGCCTCATCAACGTCCGACATTCCCGCGTGATATTCTGTGCCGATGTCGCGGCCATCATCCCAGCACCGGAAGTCGATCAGGTGCTCGACGTTAGGGTTGGCGGCGCGTGCCGGGAACTGTAGTAGATTCGAAGCCATGACGATCTCCTAGAGGGTCGTTGCGGTTAGGAGCGGCGCGGGGAGTGCAAGTCCCTTGCGCCGTTCTGCATTTGGGGTTAAACCCAATTTATGAGCGGGTCAACAAAAAACGTTAAACCTAAAAGAGGCCGCCCGGCGACGGGAAAAGACCCTCTAATTGGTGTTCGATTCCCGCCTGCACTGACGGCCGAGCTTGACGCTGCCGCAGAGCGGGACGGTATCAGTCGATCTGAAGCCGTTCGCCGCCTTGTGGAGGCTGGACTTTCCGCTGAGACGAAGTAGCGTCGCGCCCCGATCGGGGAGAGAATTATGCGGCCGTGGCTCTTAGTCGGCGTTTTATTGCTCGGTGCTTGCGACCTTGTTGCAGAAACCGAAACGAACGAAGCACTCTTCAACCCCGTAAACGAGCTTAGCCCCGCGCACCGCCGAGAGTTCACCGGGAGTGAGAACGGAGATTTAAGCGGCGATTTGGCCCGTATCGAAATACCCGTGTCAAAAATCGAAGCGGACCATCTTGCGGATCGCTCGTGTCCAGAAACCGCGCAAGAATGTGATGAAAATGCTGCGTTTCTACAAAAGATTTTTGCCGCCTACCCTGACGTCCGAAAAGTGCGCTTTAATCCACCTTCAGATATTCGTGATGACCCCGAGTCAATGACGCTCTACCGCACTGATTTTTATTCAGGTCTCTTTTTCGCCAAACAGATTAAGCTGGCTAATGGACAAACCTTGTTCGATTTTCTCACCCGCTGCTCTAAATCGGTAGATCCTGTCACATCGGCTGAAGTTTCTACGCGTTCCACCTTGAGAACGGATTGGGAACTTCAATTCTTCCCGGTTCTTCGATCCAAGGCAAATCGGTCTAGCACAGAACTCAATCTGCTGTACGAGCGAAAGGGAAGCGCGCTCATCGCCCGTAGTCAACTTTTCTCCGCACATGCTTTGACGCAGCCGACATTCATGGATGACCATGGAGTCGAGTGCTGGAAAAATTAGCCTTCTTCCTCAAATTGCATTGTTTTTAGATTGAATTTTCGACCTTCGAAAATCGAAAATTGCACAGCCATAGCTGCCCGCAACTCTGGATCAATCTGAAACGCGACATCGAAAGGGATACCGTTTCGAACGAGCCACAGGCACTCGCTCAAATCGGCATCCCTCAGGAGTTTTTTACGGTGCCATCCTTGGCGGGGCCATCGACCATGAAGTTTTCATAGACCCCACGCTGCGCAGCCTCGTTGCCTTCATCGCCGAGCTGCGCATACAGCGCACGAAGCTCACCTTCCGAGCCTGGCGTAACGACGGGATTGCCATCGATCGCAGCGACGAATTTGAGATGATACACCTCAGCCAGATAGACTTGATTGGCTTCGCCGCCGTTGCCGCTGCCCGCCGCCTTGGCAAAGTCCAGATTGGCGAGCGGCGATGGCTTGCGCAGCGAGATTACTCGCCCGAGCGCGTCGGTGACATCGACACTCTTGGCGGCCGCGCGCACGATCAGCGCGCTCGGGCTCGGCGCATTCTGCATTTCTTCGGTGGTCATGATCACGCCTGCTTGATGCGGCGGCCAGCCATGAAGCTGACGGCCTGGTTGACGGACTTGTCGGCGCTCCATTCACCTGGATCGTCGAACTTGAGCAGCACCCGCTCGTAACGGAACTGCGACACGCCGCCGCCGGGTTCAACGATGGTCTGCTGCATCGTCGCCTGCGGCTCATCGGCACCGGCGTAATAGTTGCGCTCCAGCTGCTCGAAATAGTTGTCGAGTTCGGGCCCGCGGCGCTCCAGCTTGAAGTTGCCGGACCAGCCATCATAGAAACGCAGATTGTCGGTCGTGCCGTCGAGCGGCTTGATGCGCTGGTCGGTCGTGTCCTGCTTCGCCATGAAGCCGGTCACCTTACCAAGGCGCAGCGGGGTGCCGTCGGGGAGGATGACCGCGATGGTGACGTCGCGGCCGATCGAATAGCCGTTCTGGGGCATGACTTAGGACTCCTGAAACTAGGGACGGGCGCGGCGCGGCGTCAGATCAGCGACGCGGTGACGCGGACCGATTGACCGCCTTCTACGTTCAACAGCAGCTTGGTGATGACCGAAAGATAGGTCACCCGAACGTCGGCCTGGAGATAGCCCAGAGCAACGCGCGACTGCGGGTTGTTGGCATTGTTCATCTGCACCGAGAACGGCGGTTTGGTCGGATCGGAGACGTCGCCGATCATGCCCTGCTGCCAAAGGTTGCCGAGGAAGGCATTGAGCGTCGCCATCGCTTGGTTGCGCGCGGTGGGGCTTTGCAGGCGACCGATGTAGATGCCCATTCCCGCGTTGAGCGTGTAGGCGAGATAGTTGGTCAGGCGCGGGTAATTGTCGCCGTTGATGACCGCGTTGGACGACGTGTTGCAGCCCAGCCGGACGCCAAACTGCGCGCCTGCGGGGATCGGATTCGCGATGACATCGATCCCGGCTTGCGCCAGCGTTTGGAGATCGGCGGTGCTATACGTCGCGTTCTGGTAGCTCTTTTGCGTGCCCAGAATGCCGTAAAGCGGTTTGTTGAGGCTCGACTGTTCCGGCGAAAGCGCAGACAGGCGACCCGCGACGAAGCCCTGCGGCGAAATCAGGCGAACCTGATTGTTGACCGTGTCCTGAAAATAGCACCAATCCCCGAACATCAGCTTCATGGTGTAGCTGTCGATCGCGGCAGTGGATTTGGCGGTGACGGCACCGGCGATCGTATCGCCCGACGGCCCCGTCGCGACCATATAGACACCTTCGGACAAGCCGAACGCGACCTGCGTGGTCCACGTCGTGCTGTCATCGGCATCGGCGAGCATCGCGACTGACGCGCCAGTCGAGCGCAGCGCGTACATGCCCTTGCGCGGCGTCGTGTCCTGGCCGATCAGAACCGTGCTGGTGATCGTGGTCGCACCGTCTGTGCCGCCGGCGAGCGGGGTCGTTGCCGCAGTCGGCGCAGTGGTGCTGGCACCGGCGGTGGCAACAACAAGCTGCGACGGGCCGCGCAGGCCCGACGACCCGGCGTTGATCGCAGCGGTGATCGCAACCCAAACCGCATTGCCGGTGAGGCCAGCCGCGATATTGTCGAACACCTCGGGCACGAGGCCGGGAAGCGTGACGGTCGCTTTCCAGCTATTCGCCTGGCTGCCCGGTGCGAGCGTGACCTGAATCGCGTTGCCGAGCGTGCCGGTATATTTCGCGGTGATCGTCACGCCGCTCGTACCGATCGCAGCGGTCGCTGCGGCGTCGGTGCCGTCGGTCACGCGAACGCACCGCATATTGTTCGCGCCGTTGAGAACTGCGGCCCAAACGGCGGTGCCCAGATCGTATTTCCGGGCTTGCACGTTGCCGAATTTCTGGACGAAGTCGGCCAGGCTACCGACGATCGTCGGCGCGTTGACGGGCCCCCATTGCGCCGTGCCGACGATGCCGAGGATGTTGGTCGGCTGCCCGTTGATGAAATTCTCGGACGGCGGGACGATCTGGGTGTAAACGTCAGGGACGTAGAGCGCGCTGGTATTGATCGCGCCTTGCTGGAAAACGGGCATTGCGGGGCTCCTTTACGAGGCGCTGGCGGTGTCGGGCTTGGGCTTTGCAGGCGGGGCAGGATCATCGACGGTGACCACGAAGGCAGCCTGTTCGGATTCGAGGATCTCAGCGATGGTGGAGGGTTCAGTGATGCTGTCGCCGACGACACGGTCGCCGAACGCCTGGATGACGCGGAGCATGAGACGTTCCTTTTAAGGGCGGGTGATCGTGGGACCGGTCGCGATCAGCGTCGGGCCAGCGGTGAGCGTCAGCACGGGGTGTGCCACCGTCGTCTGCGGCTCGCTGTAAGTCGTGGCGTAATTGATCGAATAAAGCAGGTCGCGGCGGTAGACGCCGGACTTCTGTTGCGCATCGATCTGAATTTCGTCGATCGAGGTCAGGATCGCTTGAGAACCGTCGTCGAGGTCCAATCGCGTGATCCGGGCAAGCCCGGCGTCGAGCCGCTTGGCGACCAGATCGCGTAGCTTCGGCGTCCCGGCCCAGATCGTAATCTGCAAGGTCCGGGCCTGTCGCCTTACCTCCAGCACGCCCGTGCCAGCGGTGCCGTTATTGTCGATCTCCGCCCACTCGGTATCGCCCAGCATGACGGTCGTGACCTTGCCACCGGGTCGCGGGAACACCGAGACGTGGACCTTGCCCGCGCGCGCATCATCGGATAGCGAGTTCGGGTCGGGCCAGCCCTGATAGACCATGATCGGGCAGTTTCCGATTGAAGCCTGCGCCGTGCCGTTGGGGTACGCGAGACCTGCAATAGCCTGCACCACCGCGTCGGCGGCCTCCGTCATGTCGGCCATTTCAGGTGTCCAGCGTTATGACGGTAAGGCGGTAACCGAGGCTGTCCCAATAGGGCTGGATCACCTGATACCGGTGCCCGAGGTCGTCGATCATGACATCGCGGTTTTCGACAGCCCCGAGTGCGAGCGCGCGCTTAGGGATGAACACATACCAAGTCGGAGTCTTGGCATCGCCAGGCAGGCCGACGGGGTTGTTCGTGCCCTCGCGCCGCCCCTGGATGCTGGCCGGAATACTGCAGACAATCTCGTCTTCGGCATCCGGCGTCTGGCCGCCATAACCGACCGCACCGATCCCATGCTGCGCGCCGGGCCGTCGAAACGCGACCTTTCGGGGATAGATGAAGCTCATCAGAAAAACAGCTTTAGCTTGTAAGGCTCGAGCCGCGCCTTGGTGTCAGCGTCGAGCACGCTGTCGCTGAAACGCTCGATTTTCGTGCCGCCAGCGGTGAACGTCCGGAAGCTGCCGGGGATGTCATCGAAATTGTTGTTGATGCGGATCAGGGACGCGGTCGCCTGTTTCACGCCTTCCGGAACGCCGTTCACCGGAAAGCCCGCGACGTAGCGCAAGCGCACCTCGGAATAATAGGCGATCAATTGACCCGCCGGCACCCAGATTTCTCCCGTAGCGGCGCTGATCGAGGCGGTGGCCGGATCGAACGGGATCCACGCAGGCGGCCCGCCGAAGGTTTGAACTGCGGCGAGCAGGCTGGCATCATTCATCAAGCCTGAGACCTGATCTGAGCGCCTGCCATAGCTGTAGCGGCCCAACCCGGACAAAAGCCTGACGATCGGCGAGCGTGATGCCCGCGTGATCGAGCGCTTCGCCGGTAGCTCGCGCTCTTCCACAATCTGCAACCCGGCCTCCATCGTTGCGCCCTGCGCGTGCGGACGAGCGACCCGGAAAAATGTAAGGGTGCCGTGTTCGCGGTCGACGGCGGAGACGGTCACCGCTTCGCATTTTGCCGGGTCATTCCGGTCGATGACGAACACTTCGCCAAGCAGGTCGGCCATGCCAGCGGATGCCGCCGGAAAGCTGATCGTGACGTTGACCCCGGCGCTGATCGCGGAGGGTAAGGCGAGCGCATACGTTGCGCTCATACCCGCCATATAGACGGGCAGGCCCGACGCGTCGGCATGCCATGTCAGGCCTTCGGGGCGCTGGAGATAGCCATCCACCAGCGTGCTGGCGTTTTCCACGTCGGACACAGTCGCATCGGGCACGCCGTAGCGGTCGTATTCGCTGGGAATGAGATAGGCGGAGGGCATCAGGCGGCGAGCAGGAAGCGGGGCAGCCACAGGCCCGTCGCCTGTCCAGTGGCGATCAAATAGCGGCCAAGCGGGTCAGGGACATAGGCCTTGCCCTCTGCATCGAAGTTAACCGTGATCGACTTTGGCGAACCGTCGCCATTGAGCCAATCGGCGTCGATGCTGCCCGACTGCGCGCGCGGATCGGCCGCAGGCGCAACGAACAGCGAGTGCCCTTTGCGGGTCGGATGAAAGACACGCATTGGCTTGCTCCCGGAAAAGGGTGGGGCGACCCGCAGGCCGCCCCTGAGGCAATTAGCCCGCCGAAACGGTCGGGCGGACGATAGCGACCACAGCATGGGCCGCGTCGGCGCGCTTCGCGACGATGGTCGAGAAGTGGACACCGACATACTGGCCCTGGAGCCCGGACAGCAGGCCGAGCTGGAAAATGCGCGGCTTCAGATTGCCGTCACCGCCATGCACGACGGGACGCTCGATCATCTTCTCGGTCACGATGACCGCGAAATAGTTCGAATTGCCCGAACCCGGCGACGCGAAGCCATAGCTGGTATCGGTCGTTGCCGGGATGAACGGCTCCGGAATCAGCGGGATAACGCCTGCCTGCGTGTTGATGCAGGTGACGGTGACGCCTGCCGCGACCTCGACCGTGCGCAGATCGATGTGCGCGGCTTTGGCCTCGCGGTCGATCAGATCGGCGAGGATCGGGTTGAGGTAGATGGCGGTCGGGCGCGGTGCCTGGGTCGGGTTGGCAAACATTGCCGCCACCTTGGCCTTGAGGCCGTCGATGATCGAAGCCCCGAGCGCAATCGTCGCCTGGTTGCTGATCTGCGTCAGCAATCCGCAGAACGAATTGGTTGCGCTGTCCGAGATCGCGGTTGCGGTCCCAGCCCAAACCGCCGACGCTTCCGCAATGACGATACCCGAAGTGATATCCTCAATGTCCTTGGCTTCGACATAGCCGAACTGACCCTGCATGCGGGTGACATCGACATCGAACAGGCCGAAGTTGGTCTGTGCCGTGACCGCCTTGATGTAGACCGAGCGCTCGGCCCGGGTTGGGCCGGTCGCACTTACGGTCAGCGTGCGGACGTCGCTGAACGATCCGGTTGCGATGGCCGTCTGGTCGAAGAACCGGTGGGGATGCCCAGTCGCGGGCATTTCGGGCACGCGATTGAGGAAAACCGATTCACGGCGAACGATGTCGGCGATTTCGGTTTCGTAGCGATTGACTTCAATCGCGCCGTTTCCAAGATAATCAGCAGCGGCGCTCATCGAGCCGCTGAACGAGGCCGTCACGCGGCCATCGGGCGAGGTATATTTTTCCATTGCTTGTCGCTCCTTTAGAGGCGTGTCGGGGTCAGGCGTCGATCGAACCGGCGCGATAAAGCTCTTGCTTCACCCGGATGCGTTCGGAGACGCCGAGGCTGGAGGCTGCGAGGATCTGGTCGAGCTTCTGGACCGACATCTTCTCACCCCCGTCTGGCGCGTCGATTCCCGCCTTGGCGAGCAGCGACGTGATGGCGGGTGCGAGCGTCTTGCGTTCCGGGGCCGGGGCATCGGCGCGGCCGGCGGCGATGGCATCGGTCAGCTTCGTACCGAGGTTTGCGACCTCGTCCTTGAGCGCGGCGATGGCAGGGTCGGCGGGTTTCTCGACCTTCTTTTCGTCGGACGAGGCCATATACGAACCACCGGCATAGTCGTGGTCGCGGAAGATGTGCGGCATCGAACCGCCCATTGCTTCGGCTTCCATGCCGTCGGCCATGCGATTGAGCAGCGCGACATGGCCGCGCGTCGCGTGGAGGCCAACGCCCGCTGCCTGCATGCCAGTGGCGCAGGCGCGCAATTTGTCGGCGTGTGGGGCAACCTTGGCGTGCAAATCCTTGCCCGCTTCGATCTTGCCAGCCATCTCGGTCTGGCTCGCTTCGATGGTTGCGATCTTGTCCGTCACCGGCTTGAGCGCAGCGGCGAGGATCGCTTCGAGTTCTTCCTTGGTCATGTCGATTTCTCCGGCATTCGCCGATGCGGCGAGGGATGTGGTTGTGAAGGCGGCCTTTTTCTTCTTGAGAATGGCAGCGCCGGTGAACACGCAGGCGGTGATGACCAAGGGGTCCGTATCAAGGCTCTCGACGTGAATTTGTTGGGCCTCGAAACTGAAGCCCAGGTTGCTCTTGTCGGCCTTGATCGTGGCGGCTTCCGTGGGGAAATCGCTTGCGTAGAGAAAGCCTTCGATCCGCAGATCGCTGCCTTCGATGGTAGCGCCAGTGATGACGCCAATCTTCCGTTGGGCGTCGTGCCCATCGAAATCGGGTGTGAAGTCGACCGCCATGCCGATCAGGCTGGCAAGCCCAGCTTGGGCGGCGCTGGCCGACATGATGATGCGCTTGCCCTTGGAACCGTGCGGTGCCGCGTCGCTGGGCTGATCAAGATGGACCAGAACGCCGCTGAACGGCATGCGGTTGGGGTGATCGACGACGTCCGGCAGGGTGAGGGCCATCGCCTCAAGTTTCAGGGATCGGATCGTATCCCAACCCGACGTGTCGATGCCGAGTTCGGCGGCGCGCGCCTGAATCGCTGCCCGGCCGTCTGCGCGCTCGTCGTCCGTAAGCCCCGTGGCGTTTCCAAACTGCGCGCGCGCCATCATGACGTGGCGCTCGTCAACCAGCGGAAACGAGCGCTTGCCCGGAACGGCGAAAGCCGAGTCCGGGAGTGCTTCCCGCTGTGCCTTGGTGAGCGCCATCGTCACGGCGTCAGAGCTTCGAACGCACGAAAGCGAGCAACTCGCCGAGTTCATGCTCGACGTCGCCTTCGAGGTGCCGGACGAATTCCTTCATCTCGGTCCACCGCATGTCGAGCTGGTCGACCAGACTTTGATGCGGACGCGGCGGGGGGCTGCTGACCGCATCGGGATCGGCGGGCATGTCTTGGAGGGGCTCATCGGCGGTGGTGGTGACCGTCGTGTCAAGCTGTGGGTCGGTCGGCACCGGCACCATGATGGGTTCGCCGATCGGTGCGCCGTCGGCGGTCATCTGGATGGAAAGCGGAGACTCGCCAACTTTTGCGCCGAGCGTGAGCGAAACGGTGCCGGGCTCCGTCGGCTCGGCGTTATCGGCGGCCTGTGCCGACAATTCGGGATGACCGTCGATCGCGGACTGGAGCGCTGCGATAGCCCCTTTGCGCGCCGCTTCGCCCTTGGCCTGTTCGGCCTCAAGCGCAAAGCGAAGCGTCAACAAATCAACCCCTTCGATCAACACCACCAGATCAGCGACGCTGGACGCGACCAGTGCGTCGGCAGAGGAGCGCGCTGCGGCGATTTGTTCATCGGTCGGGGCGCCGCTGGTTTCGTCGGTCATGTGGTGCTCCGGTACAAAAATGGCCCCGCCGGTCGCGCCAGCGGGGCCAGTTGGCCTCGGGGAAAGGGGAGGAACCCCGAGAGAGGGATCAGGCGAGGACGAGGATATCCAGCGTGCCAGCCGCGAGCGTGGAACCGGCGAGGCGGGGCGACAGGTTCACCGTGAAACCCGTCGCGCTGCGCCCGGTGATCCAGTGCGTCGCGTCTTGGTCAGGCGTCACGAAAACGGTGTATTTTGCAGGAAGGCGCAACCCGGTCAGCGCGACGGTAACCGACGCTCCGGCACCACTGCCAGCCGCATTGGCGACGCCCTTCTTGAGCACCAACACCAGGCGGTCGGCTTGCGCCAGCGGGTCGGAAAGATCGGAGACGGAAACGGTGTGCAGATCTTGGGCCATCGTTATTCCTTTTCGGGGTTCACCGGTTGCGGCGGGTTGTCGTGGCGTTCGGGCAGATCGGGATCGAACACCTGCTTCGATCCGGCTGCGGCGGCTTTCGCCATCGCCAAATCGACGCCGGTAAGGCTGGACCATTTCGATTTGAGCGGCGGCCGGCCTCTGGTTTCGCGGTATTCGTCTGGCGTGATGCCGCCGGATTCAAATTCCAGCTTGAACACCTCCGCCGCACGCTTTTCGTCTTCGCGGTCAAGGCCGATGAACCGCATCTGCAACTGATAAAACCCGAGCCGCCGGTGCAGCGCGTGCCGCGTGATGTAAGATGCAAGCTCCATCGCGCGCGGCTTGATCGCTTGCTCCCAATCACGGTCGGAGCCGACTTCTGCGGTCGACCGATTGACGTCTCGCTCCACCCCGAGATTCATCGGTGAAAGGTCGAATGCGATCGCGATCTCGGTCTTGAGAAATTCCTGCCAAGCGAGGAATAGGCCGGTGTCACCTTCGGGATAGAGCCGGTCGATCGATCCTCCTTTGGAGGCCATAATCGGGGTCTTGCCTTGCCCCTCGATCTCGTTGGTCCAATACGCGCGAAACGCGGTCAGTGCCGTGGCGTCCGCACCTTCGCCCAGGTTGATGATGACTGACGGCTTGGCGTTGGTGGTGACGTTGCCAGCAAATTCCGACACGCCGATTTGTCGACTGATCGAGTTGAACGCGACCTCAAGCGGCCCGAGCCCGAACGGCGAGGCCGTGGTCGGGTTGGGCCGGATGTAGATCAGTTCGTCGTCGCGAAGCTGGATCGCCGGGCCACCGCCAGAATAGGTGCCCGTCCCGACCGTCTGGGCATAACGGGCCTCGTTTTTGCCGCCAGCCCAAGCCGGGTAAACCTGGATTGAGAGGCCATCGACGGGCCAGAACCAAACCGGGCGCGTCGGGTCGCCAGAAACCTGCGTCTCGATCGCCCCGGCACCGATCAATGTATCCTCGAGCACCTGTTCGGCGAGGGTGCGCCAACTGTCGTCCCGGTTGGGATTGGCGAGGCAATAGGTCGCGACTTCGATCTGGCGTTTCAGCTCCGGCGTTTCCTTGACGCCGGGCGCTGGCACAATCTCCCATTCCAGCATCGCGATCGGGTTCTTAATCGCGTTGATGGCGCGGCGAGCATAGGGCGTTCGGGAGAAAAACCGAAGGTTGCGCGGGGTTGGCTTCCAGACGAGTTGCTTGGCCTGCCGCGTCCGCCCGAACCCGAACAGCGCAGGATTAACTTCGGTTGCGCGCGCGGGTTCGTGACGCCTGCGGCCGATGCCGATGCGCTTGAGGAATCCTTCGGCCATGTCATCCCCACCTAAATTGATGACCCGTTTCAGGTTCGGCAGGCCAGAACGATATTACGACTGCGTCAGCGAGGTTGTGCGAGGGGATGCCCCGCTTTTTCAGCAGCCGCTTACTCTCGACTTTCATGCGCCCGTTGATCGTTTCGCGGCGCGGCTGCGCTAATTCGGCCTGCAACTTCTCGCGAAGCGGGAGGCCGGACGGGATAGAAATCAGCTTGTCGCGGTCGAAGGGGAGGCCATTACGTGCTTGCCAGGTATTGCGGAACCGGTCGCCAAGCGTGCCCCAGCCCTGGGCCTTCAGATTGGAAAACATATCCTCGTGCGTCTTGCCGGGCTGATATTCTTCCTTCGGGCGGGTAGGCGAGCGGGAGGCGGTCCAGCCGCCAAACTCGACTAGCCGCAGGTTCGGCGATCTCGCCACCGCCTCGTTTTGCAGCCGCTTGAACTCACCCGGAACTGACGCCCCCACGCCGATATCGTCGGCCTGCAACGCGTCGATGCGCTCGCGCGTGACGATCGCGTAGGCGTGCGCAGCGGCGGCGTTAGGGTTCTCGTCCTGCCACTCTTCCAATCCAACGAGGATGCTACCGTAGCGCCACGCGAGTGCGTTTGGATCGTTGGCCTTCGGAGCCGCGACGTCACCCTCAACCCCGCCCGACACGTCCATGCCTGCGATGGTGCCGCCGCCAAATGGGAAGTCCGGAATGTGGAGGTGTGCGTCTACCGAGGCGTCGATCCAGGCTGGTTTGATGATCGCAAGCGCGTTGTTGGAAACAGGCTCGCCTAGATAGATGTGGCGATACAGTTCGGGATCCGTGAGCCGCATCAACTCGGCGTCGTCAGCCAATTCCTTGGGGAACCGCGGGTTCTCGGTGAAATTGATCTTGCGGACGATGCAATAGGGTTTGCCGTCTTTTTCAGCCGGGTATTTCGGGTTTGCGACGAAACGCTGATAGGTCTCTTCGAGCGGGTTTTCCGGGTTAAACGATACCCAGATTTCCGACCCGTCCTTGCGCATCGTCGGGATCAGGGCGTTCCAGCTTTCCGCAGAAATCGGGTTCGCTTCCTCCAGCCACGCCGCGTCGAAATTCGAAAAGCCCTTGAGCTTCTGTGTGTTCAGCCTGGTCGCGTTCGATTTAATGCCCGAGAATTTGATAGTGCCGCCAGAGATTTGGCATTTTATCTCGGTCTTGAGAATATTGAAAAAGCGTCCAAGATTGCGCCGCTCGATCTCGGCAACGAACTCCTGATAGACGCTGTCCTCGATCGAATTCATGATTTCGCGGAAGCCGACGACCCGCCAACCGTGGTAGAGGACGTTCGACACCAGGATTGCAACGAACGTGCGCGTCTTGGCGCTGCCTCGCCCACCATAAGCGACCTTGAAGCGAGCTGGCTGGAGATAATCCCGATAGGCCGGGAATATGTCCAAGACCTCCCGTGTCACGTCCCGGTGATGTTGTAGACCGGCGGCAGCGGCGTCATCGATCCGTCTGGGCTGGTATGCTCAACCTTGTCGACAAACATGCCGAGGTGGCGCGCGACGTTCTCAAATGCCTTCATGCGGTCGAGCGTTTTAATCTCAACGCCGTCCCGCGTCTCTTTAACCCCGTCGAACAGCAAGGACGCAGAAGCGCTCAAGTGCCGTGTGTCCTTACCATGCGCCCGACCGATACCCTCGCCATTGCAACGCGGACATTGCGGATGGGCATCGGCGATCTCGACATACCCGAAACCGCCTGCTTTGCGCGGCGCGGGCTTTTTGCGCTCAACTGCGTCAGCGACCGCTGCCTGAAATTCAACCTCGTCGATCCACTGGAAGTCGTGGCCTTCGCCATAGCAGTACCGACAGGCAGTCCGGCGATATTGCGTCAGTTCGCGCGGATCGGCTGTGGCGATTTTCCACCACCGCTCGAGCACCATGTCAGCGGTGACGGCGACGCGCTTGCTACGGACCTCCATCGCTTCCGCGACCGCAGCAGCAACATGCGGGGCGCGCAGCAGCTCGTGCGCATGATGGTCCGCGCCCTTCGCCGAAAAACCGGCGCGGATATAGGCGGCCATCGCGTTCAGGTCGGTAAGGTATTCCTCGACAAACGCGCGCTGTCGCGGGGTGAGCTTGCGGGGCTCAACAGCCTTGGGCTTCACAGCCATCGGAATCTCCATGGGAAAGGCGCTGGTCACCCGCGCCACAGGCCGCAGATCACCCCCTTCCGACGATGCTGGAGCGGCCCGTGCGCGGTCGCGACAAAGCCAAGGCACAAAAAAGCCCGACGAGCCGTTGAGCTGCCGGGCGGATTTCTACCAGTGATGCTGCGTGTACCGTTGTGGCGTCCCGAAAGTCAAGGGGCATTCGATCAAGGCTTGGACCCGGTAGCGTTTCCACCAGGCCGCGACGCCAGCCTCAAGCGCACGTTGTGCCGTCCACCGGTCCAGCCGGGCGCGGACCGCTGAGGTCTCCAACCTCGGTTGAGAGATTTCGAACCAACCTCCGTCGCCCATGATTTCGAGACGCGCGTCGGTTCCAATGATCGTTTCTGCCATCACGCGCCCACCTTCGGCCGCACCGGCGCACGCTTGCCAACCACGCGATCAGCCCCGGTGTCGCGCAACACCACCTTGCGGAAATTGTCGCAGGGCCAACCAAGGTGGGACGGCATCCCAATCAGGCGCAAAGCGAACGTTGTCCCCCGCGCCCCGGCTGAATCGCGCCCGTAGAACACCTCAATGACCATGGCCTGAGAACCAAGCGCTGGCCCAGAGATGGGGCCCGTCTTGCCGTACCATTCGCCACCGTGGATGCACTCGGCGATGTCCCCCGGCACCCAGTCGACCGATGTCGGGCCGAAATGCTTCGGCTCGGGCTCCGGTGTGCGCTTTCGGCGGAAGGGCCAGGTCATGGCTGGCGCTCCTCATACCCAGCCATGACCCGACTTGCGAACCGGCCAAACATCTCCGGATGCGCCAGCACGTAAATGCTGCCGACAAGCATGGTCGCCATCAACACAATGGTAAACGCCGTGGCGAACCACGCCATCAACCGGATGCGGTTGCCTTGCGTTTCGATGGATTTCCAACGTTTGTCGAAATCACTTCGCCGATCCATATCCATCACGCGTCCTCCTCATTGAGTGCAGTTCGAAGAATTTCCGCGACCTCCGCCCAGGGCCGGAAATAGCCCCGATCGTCCAAGAGGGCGGGATTGGTATCCGGAAGGGCCTCACGGGCCTCTGGCGAGCTTCCAGCGGGCTTACCGGGGGCATTCGCCTCGCCACCCAACGCGCCGATCTCGCGCGACGGTAGCAAATGCCCGATTCCGCCGCGCAGCCGCCACGCGACCAGCTGAAGCCGCAGCGTCGCTGTGGACCGCCTGCACTGGTGCTCGAGCGCCACCTCGTCGATCGTCAGCTCGTCCAGCACGACCCGGTCGAACAGCGCCAGCAACCGCACGTCGGCGAGGACGGACGTGTCCGGCACCAGCACGTCGCGGGCATGGCGGAAGTTGTGCCGCGCCTCGACCTGCGCCGGCGTCTTGGGCCCAAAGCCATAGGACCGCTCACCGGGGATTTGTTCGCCCCATGCCGCCGCCGAAGCGGAGAGATCGAAGCCGCAATTTTCCCAAGCCTTGCGATACCACAGGCACGCCGGGAATGTGTCGTCGTCCAGCACGCCGCGCGAATGCAGCGCGATGATCCGGCTGTGCTGGACCCGGCGCAGCGTGGTGAGCGACCGCACCGTGCCGTCGGTCTTGTCCGGCGTGTGAGGCGCGAACTCCCCGGTGCGCATCAACTCGGGCGTCGGGCCAAGAATCGTGTCCTCGATATTCCCGAATTTCCCGGCCTTCACCTCGCGTTCCGCGTCCTTCCGCCGCCGCTCCGCCTTGAAATCGGCACGGTCGCGTTTGAGCAGCGCAGCCACCCGTTCAGCCTCGAAAGCACGCATTTCCGCCACTGTCATGCGACGTTCCCCATTTTCCCCCGGCCCCGAAACCATAGCAACTTCTCCAAAATCCGATTGATGCGCCCGCTCAAACATCAATTTTCTCATCCCGATCTGCGTCGGCCGTGGACCCGTTCCGCGATCCGGATCAGGTCGCGCCGGTCCGCAGCGTTCAGCCAGGCGAGCCGGATCAGCACGATGTCGCTGGCGTGGAATGCGTCTCGCGCTGCCTTGCGGGCTGCGACGGCATCGGGGTCGCCCGTCGAACCGGCGTGCGGGGTTAGGGAGGATCGCAGGCCGCTCATGCCGCCGCTCCGTTCAGGCGGTTACGCTCCGCCAGCCATTCGGCGCGGTAATCGCGGATCCCGCCGTCGAGATATTTGAAAGACCGGACCGAACCGCCTTTCGCCTCCTCCCGCGCAACGACGGCTTTCGCGCCTTCGATGACGTGGTATTCGAAATGGAACCCCTCCCTGATCCAAGCCTGCAATTGGGCTCGATCCGATGCAGCAATCGGTCGGGTGAGGTTGATGATTTGGGCCAGCGCACGGCATCGCTGATCAAATTCCCCGATCGGAACGGCATCGCGTTCGGGAATAGCTTTCTTTAATTCTTCTCTTCTTTGTTCTGTGTCTTGCGTCTGTCTTGCGTGCGTCTCGCGCAATGTCTCTCTAGGTGTCTCGCGCGGTTCCGCTTCTGCCTGATATTCATCGTATTTGCAGATAGTTACGACCATCACACCTGTCTCGGTGTGTGTCTCGATCATTGTCTCGGTTTTGAGACGCCTCAAAAGGCGTTCGACCCAGCCTTTGTCGCGATCCATGGCGTCTGCAAAGTCTCGAACCGAGATGGCAACTTGGCCGCGATTGAGGGTAAGAGCATGTCCTTTGTAGCGGACACGCGAGGGCTTCCACGCGGCCCGCGCGATCATCCATGCGAACGCCATCGCTTCCGCGTCGTTGCGAAATGCCGCGTGCCCGATGAGGCTGCGGTAGAGGCGAACGTAGCCCGCGTCGCTCATATACGACCCCAGTCAAGGCTGCGCACAGCCTGATAAGGGGTCAGATACTGGACCGTAGCGCGCCCTGTGCGCCCATTGCGGCGCTTGGCGAGGATTAGCTCCAGCTTGCCCGCTGCGGACGCCCTGGCGCGCTCATGGGCCTCCTCATTGCCCGCCTTGGCCTTGCCGCTGAGATAATATTCCTCGCGGAACAGAAACAGCACCGCATCGGCGTCCTGCTCGATCTGGCCGCTGTCCCGCAAATCGGCGAGTTGGGGTCGCTTGTCGTCCCGCTGCTCGACCGCGCGGCTAAGCTGCGCCAGCGCGATCACCGTCACTTCCAGGTCTTTCGCGAGGATCTTGAGACCCTTGGAAATCGCCGAAACGGTCTCGTATGCTGACTGGCCCTTTTGCTCGGATGTCATCAACTGGAGATAATCGATAATGACGACCTTGAGCGTTTGGCCCTTGGCCGCCATGCGGCGCTTGGTGCGGCGGACGGCGAGCGATAACCGAGCGACCGACATAGCGCTGCGGTCGTCGATTTCGAGCGGCCATTCGCGGCTTGCGGCGCGCAGGCGCGAAAGGCGCTCGTCCTGATTCGGCGTTGTCCGTCCCTCAATAAGGGCGTCGAATGGGATCCAGTCGCCAAGCGCTCGGCAGGCCAAGTCAGCCATCATGCGCGTTGCAAGTTCGCTGCTGCTCATTTCCATGCTGGCAAAGTGGACGCCATGCCCATTGCGCGCGAGGCCAAGCGCAACCCCGCACGCCACCGCAGTCTTGCCCATTCCAGGGCGTCCACCGACAATGATCAACTGTCCCGGCTCAAAACCGCCAACGAGTTGATCTAGCTCCAGCAGGCCGGTAGATGCGCCGATCTTTCCGTCATTTTCCTTGATCAGTTTGATCCGGTCGAGCGCCATGCGAATGCCTTGGTCCAACGTGGCCTGACGCGACGGTTCGCGGCGCTCGATGGCGGCGACCAGCGCGGCATCGGCTTCGTCGACGAGCGTCGCGAGGGTCAGTTCGCGGTCTGCGGTGCGCTCGAGCAACGCGTTGGAGGCATCAATGAGGCGGCGGCGCGCAGCGCATTCGGCAATCGTCTCTGCCTGGTCGCGCGCGCGGATCAGCAACGCCATGTTCGCCGCGCCGCCGGTCAAGTCGGCGAGGAACGCCATGCCGTTCATTTCGATGTAGCCGGGGTCGGCCGCGAAAAGCGGATGCAGCGTGATCGGGTTCGCCTGCTGCCCAGCCGATACTATTTGCACGATGCGATCGTACAATCGCCCGAACAGCGGCTCCGCGAAATCCTCGCCGCGTAGCAGATCGGCCACGGTGTCCACGCGGCGGTTGTCGTTCAGCAGCATCGCCAGCATGGCGATCTCACCCTCGAGAGGTGTGACGCTTTCGGGGTAGGCGGGAGCGACCGCCGTTTCGTAGCGCCGCATCAGCATCGATTGTCCAATGCGAGGAAAAGGTCGCGCCATTCCTGCCAGGCGCGGGCAAGCCGCTTATTGGCTTCGAGATCGACGCGAATGTCACCGCTTTCGGCCCAGTCGCGCGCGAGCGCGGCGTAGCGCTCCCATGCGGCCTCGGCATTTCCGGGTACGGGCAGGAGGGCGACGACGCTCATCCGACCCGCACCTCAACCCGACCGGGCTTCTCTGGCGCGGCATAGGCGTACGACGGCACGAACCGCTTGTCGTTGACGCGCAAAACGTCGGCGATACCATCGATCGCGGGCTTCATGCGGTTCGCAAAATTGGTCCGGTCGCTGCGTCCGTCTGGCGGCACGAACGTTATCAGCACCGGAATATCGCCGGTTTCGGGCACAACGATCGCTCCAGCCTCAAGCGTCGCGATGCGCGCCCAGGCACGGTGCTTTTTCACCACGGCGGACTTGCCCCAGCGGTTGCCGTTCGCGTGACCGGACAGGGACGACGGCGGCCACACGAGGGTGATCACAGCAGACATTAGCGGGCCTTGGCATTGATGAGCGGATCTCGTGTCAGTGCAAGGTGCACCTTCGTGGCCGCGCCGCGCCGCGCGCTTTCCTGGCGCGCGGCGCGGTCGGCCTTCCTCGATGCAAGGTTGCGTTCGAGCTGCTCGTCAAAGGCGCGCAGCTGCTCTTGCGTCGATGTTGGTCGGCGCGACGAGCGTGTGAGGAAGGCCGGCCAGCGCATTATGCGGCTTCCGGCTTGCCGATCAAGACCGGGAGTTCGGTCTCGATCTTGACGCGCTGGACCGCTTCCGTGAACGCGTGATCAAACGTCCGATCGGTGCGCCACAGATCGTACCAGAATACGATCTTGCCCGCGTTCTTGCGGTAGCGCAGCCGTGCGGCGAGCCGATATAGCGGCCCGTTGTTGAACACGGGAATGCCGATCAGGAAAATTGATGGAACCTTGAGCGGCGCGCCGTTCTGATCGGTGTGCTCGGCCTGAAAACGGATCGTCGCTTCGCCGCTCTGCAGATTGACCGCTTCCTGGACGACCGCCGATTCGTTGATCTGAAGACCGCGTGCGAGTTCCATCAACTTGTTTGGGGATGCGACCGCGCCACTGCCGAGCGCATCGAGCATACGCTGAACGTCTTCCGGCAAATCTTCGCCCGGTTCGACGAACAGCACGTCGATGATCCGCTCTTCGAGGAATGCGGCGAAGTCGGCCATGCTCATAACTTCGGCGTTGGCCTTGCTCCATGCTTTCCACTCGTCCGAAAGCGGGAATGCGTAGAGCGACCGATGTTTGCCGAACCGCGGATCGCCGCTTGCGCCTGCGCGGTGATAGTCGAGCACGGCAGTCATCGATGGTGCAGACCGGCTGTCGTCCGCGAAGACGACCGTATCGGCATCCTTGAAGCGATTGACGTGGTCGATGAGGCTGTCGAGCGACAACATGGTCGCAGTGCCAGCGCGCCGCAGTGGGTTGGTGCGGTATTGATCGAACACGCTTGCGGCCATCGGCGTCACGGTATTGCCCGAGCGGACGGCGAGCGCTTTCACGCCACTGCCCGGCTCGGTGACCTCGATCACTTCGGCGGTCACGTAGGTTTCGACGAGATCGCGAACTTCGGCGACGAAGCCGTCGCTATTGATCAGTGTTGGGTCGTTCATTGTTCGGTCCTTCCCTTGTGATGGTGCGATGTTGGCGACGATCAGCCGACGTCGCGGAAGCCCGGACTGCGGACCTCGCGGACGCCGAACAGGTTGCCCTGGTGCGGATTGCTCGGCGTGAAGCGACCGTCCTCGGTCGACCACATGACGCTGTTGGGGCGCTTGGCCTCGGGCACGTCGACCTTGTGCTTCGCCTTGATGGTAAAGACGCGGCCATCGAGGCCGAAGTCGAGCGTCAGCGTCAGCTTGCCGCGTGCCTTGCCGCCGCTCTCGATCGCATTGTTCGCCATGTCGCTCGACAGGCGTCGCAGGACCTCCGACATTTCGGCGTCGAGCTGACCGTCTTCGAGGAATCGGATGAAGTCCCCAAAGCTATTGGCGGCTGGCGGAAGGCGATTCCCGTCCGCAGCTCGGGAAGAGAAAATCTCTCCCGAAGTTTTGTCATATGGTTCGTCGCTCATGCTCATGCTCCTTCGTGGTTGATGGGGTTGCGACCGCGCGTCAGATCTCCCGCAGTCGGTCGGTTCGACGCCAGATCATCGCGCCACCGCGCGCTTGGCCTTCGCCTTGGCGAGTGCCGCCAGGCGGGCGCGACCGACGCGGGCGTAAGCCCTGAGCGGTGCGTTGCAGCGATAGAGGTAGACGATGACCGGCAGCATCGACGCCGCGCCGATCGCGATTCCGGTGACGAGTTCGGTCATCACGATGCCATCACGACGCATGCGGCTTGTGCTTTGATGCACCCGGTCGGGACATACCCTCCGAAACTACCTTGTGCGTCTTGACCGAAGCACCCCGCGACCGTGCCATCCTGCTGAACCACGCCTTGACATGTTGAGCAAACAGCACGCGGGGGCTCGTCCAATGCGGTCAGCTTCGCGGTGGTGACCTTGGCGTATAGTGACTCGTTTTGGATGAAGTCGCGTGCCGATGTTTCGCAATCACTGGTCACGTCATCGACCAAGATCTGAAACTTTGTTCCGCGCTCCGCGACGACTGTGGCAGGCCACGTCTCCGCACCCCATTCTGGATACTCGGGATCGCAACTACTGTTGACGGACCATGTCACGGCAACACGCTGTCCGATGGCATAGAGAGGTTGCCGCTCAGCGCAGCGGAATGCGACCGAGGTTAGGCCAGCGCCCTTGATTAAGGCACGAACGCCTTCCCGCCGACCACAAGCCAATTTCTCGCGGACGCAGTTTTTGCATGGGCGGAAATACGTCATGCCATCACCATTTCATGCGAGTAAGCGGCGAGCCCGAGCGCCATCATGCGCTGAGCGAACTCGACCACCGGGAAACCGTCGCGGATCGCGGCGGCGGCGAGAGAGGCGGGGATGATCGTGCGGCTGGTCGGCGAAGGCAGTCGGTCGTCGAGATGCGCGATCATGACGTCGCGGGCATGGCGCGTCGGCGAAACACCCGCCACCGCCGCCCGGTCCTCCAGCTTGGCAAACGCGTCGCTTGGGAAATGAATGTTGAGCTGCCGCCGTTCACTGCGCGGCGCAATCGGTGCCGCGCGCGATTCGGCATCGCGACCTCGCGTCTTGCCCGGCTGTTTCGGCGGTGTCGCATCGGCCACCGGTGCGGTCACTGGCCGCCGTGGCATCTCCATGCCGATGATAGGGTGGGGCGCAGCAACACGGGCCAGGGAGGAACCCTGCTGCGCCCCTTCGCCGACCGCATCACAAGGCTTCGGGCCCGGCGACGTCTTCGGCGAAACTGAGATCGGTTTGCGCGGCGCGGCGCGCTTGGTGTCTGGCGCGACGGCGGAGCGACCGCGCGCGAGGATCTGGCTGATTTTCGCGAGGCCAGCATCGATACTGCCGTCGCGGGCACCGGCGGTGCGCTTCACCACTGCGGGGATCGGGCGCGGCGCGGGCTTGGGCTGGACGGTATTGCGGCCCAGCGTGATCCTGCGCGTCGGGCCAAAGCCACTGATCGTGATCGCGCCTTGGTCGGCCAGATCGGCCAGCAGCGAACGTGCCGTCTCAATGCCGCGCAGGTTGAAGCGCGCCGCGATGGCGTCATCGCTCGGTGCCTCGCGGCCCCCGTCAATGCTGATGCGGATCAGGTCGAGCAACTGCTGTTGCAGGATGCGGGGGGTTACCATTATGCCGCACCTCGCAAAGCATCGGCCTCATTGAGGAACGCGATCAGCGCGGGCATATGCGGGCGGAGCTTGTCGGCGATGTGCAGTGTTTCGTTGTGATCGCGCACGCCGTCCCGCAGCGCCTCGGAAAGTTCGGCCGCGACTTCGCAAACGCCGTGGAGTGTCACGAAATCGTTGGCCGCTTTCGGTGTGGCGCGGGACAGCTCGTAACCATAATGCGCCATCACCTCGCGCAGCGCCGTCTCATCGGCACAGATCGAATTGAACACGGTATGCGCCTCGGGGAGGTTCTCGCATGCCACGGCACGGCTGAGCGTCTTTGGATCCTTGAGCGCCATGCGCGACGCCATCTTGACGAAGGTCATCGTCGGACCGACCCGGCCCCAGGCGATTGCGAGAAGCTGCTGAAACTTGTCCTTCGTCAGCGGTTCTGGCGGACAGACATTGCTGCGGCGCGGCATTATTGCGTGCTCCCATGATGTTGAGTCCCGCCATCCACTTCGCTTTCGCCGGAATGACTGCGGTCGTCCCGATGGCGGGCGTCTGCGGCGGCGACGACGCGACCGATCGCGACGCCGACCGGAAACGAGGCGACAAGCCATGCGAGGATGGCGAGGCCGGGCGTCATGCTGCAGGCCTTCCAGCCGGAGTGATGGACTCACTCCGGCCTTCAGCTATCGTCGCGTTGGAACAGGCCGACGAAGGGCGAAAATATGACCCAAAAGCTGAGCGAAGCCGATATGGTCGCGTGGGAACTCGATCTACTGCGACGGGAAAAGGCTGTTCGGGAGCAAGAGGCAACTCTGCTGGACGCAGCAACGCATCAATCGCTCCTCCTGGTGCTGTTTCGAAAAGCCCGCGAAAAGAATTGGCTGAAAGCCGCAGACCTGAACGAAATCGAAAATGCGACACGAATGCACTCGACCGGCGATTACCGACCAACCGAGCAATTGCGCGGAATTGTGCGGAGAACCCAATTAGAATTGGAGGAAAAGCGAAACCGCCCGCGCTAACCATTTTGCACACGCTCCCCATTTGCGTACCGGTAAGAGATGTCGGCAGCTTCACTCGCGACCATTGCGGCACGTTCGTGCGCCTCCTGTCGGATGCTTGCGCAAATCACTTCGCTGACGATTTCAGCGATGCGCGCCTCCTGCTCGGGAGTGAACGGAGCGCTCATGCCGACTGCGGCTCGGTCGCGTGGTACGCCGCCATAAAGTCGAGCACTTTGTTCACGTTCGTGAGCGAGAGCGACCGTCCAGCGCGCATGTGCTGTACAAGCGCCCCGTCAGCCATAACCTCTCGCCCAAATCGGGTTTGGGCCATGCCGGTTTTCACGAGGAAATCCTCGACGTGTTCCAGCAGCTCAGCGTCGGTCATGATGCTCATAACGCCAACAAGTATCATAAATTCCCAACAGTGCAACCATCTATGCTGGGAATAAATGAAATAGCCGGTTTTAGCCGTGTGTGGGATATTCCCAACATGGCAACTACACCCGAAAAAAAGGAGCGCGCGCAAGCATCTGCGCTGGCTATCGCCAAAAAACTGGCGAATTTTCCGCCCGGCCCAAGTGAACGTCAGTGGACAATCGACGCGGGCGTCAACAATTCATGGTTTTCGAATTTGCGCGGCACACCGACCAAGCCGCCGAGTGATCCAAGCATTGATAGCCTTCGCGCGATCCTGGACGCGCGCGGCGTTACGCTCGCAGAATTTTTTCTGGATGAGGCGCAAGGTCGGGTAGCGCGGATCCCGAATCGACAAGCCTTAGAACGGGCGATCCTCGATGCACTGCCGCAGCTTCCCGGGAAATCTTTGGCGCGCGCACAATATCTTGTTCAAGTTGTTGCAGGTGTCCTTGCGCTTCCGCCAGATCGCGAAGCCATTCCTGCCGCGCAGGACTCCGAAGACATGGCCGATCTCGAAGCAACCGCTCCTCTTCGCGCTGCCACCAAGAGGAAATAACGCGAGCGACCGCGCAACGGCGAAGGCACGGGACGCATCCCAAATCACAGGCCGGGGCATCAAGCGTTACTTCAATCATCCGATTCGCGCGCTCCATGTTCCTTTTCTGTTCGCATGGTTCCTACATGTCCAGTGGGCCATGCGGAAAACAGGGGGATAACTCCGAAAATCGCGAATGTTGGGAATTTATGATGATTTTGGTTGACGTGTCATAAATTCCCAACGATAAGGTATCTCAACGGCCCCACTGACCCGGTGGCCGGGGAGACAGCAGATGGCCGAGGCCGACCCAAAATTCAGCATTGACGCCGCGATCGCATCGCTTGCGCTGCCCTGGACCGAGCGCGCAGACGCCCGTGCAATTCTCGCCAGCTTCGCAACCGAGCCGACCTCGCGGGCTACGCACCGCCAGACTTTCGGTCGTGTCCGCGACGAGTGGCACAGCTATGACGACAGCCGCGCCGACCAGCTCGAGGCAATCCGCACCGATGCGCTGACCGCGATCCTCGAGACAGAGACGTTGATGACGCGGGAGCAGTTTCGCGGCGCGATCTCTGCGCAGCCGCACGTTACCGCTGCGATCGACGCCGCTCTGAACGGTGACGCGGCATGAGCGCGCACGATCTCTACGGCTACGCGGTCGGCTGCCTGTTCGCGGTCGCGCTGGCAGCCGCTGGCACCGTCATCGGCACGTCTCTGGCAATGGCTTGGGATTGGTACAAGACCGGGGGGCGTTCGTGATGGCCTCCCGCCCGCAGATTATGGTGCGCGAGACGTACCAGACGTTCCAGATCGCCGACAGCGGTGGCCGCACGTACGACAAGGGTGAGTTCGAAACGCTCGAACTCGCGATCCTTCACGGCGGCGTCCACAAGTCGAAGTTTTTCGTGCGGGTGACCGACACGCTTACCGGCGCGGTGATTCTGAAATTCTATCAGGTCCGGCAGAAGTCGAAGGGGGTCGCTCGGTACAGCGATTACCAAACGCGGATCGTGCGCGACACCTATGCCGAGCATCTGTTCGATCTTGACGGGAGTGCACTGTGATGGCGACTATTCACGCTCCCACAAGCCCGGTCGCGCGCTGTAGCGTCTGCGGTGTCCAGCGGCAATTCCACACGGCGAGCGACGTGCCACACAGCGCAGACCGCGACCACGCATTTGTTGCCGAGACTGCGGTTGATTTTGAGCCTGGCGATTTGTCGCCGCGCCAGTTGGTCGACGAGATTTTCGCGCACCGGAATACCCCACGCGCCGTGGCTTGCGGCACCGAACTGCGCGCCCGCGTCAAGAGCGTGATGGGCGTGGCGGCTGACGATCTAATGGAGGCCTTGGCATGAGCCACACCTTCAAAAGCACCGCCATGTGGCACGACAGCGTCGGCAACGAATGCGAGTGCGAGGTGATCGTCGAGTACGATCGGTACGTCGGGTACAACGGCGACAGCGTCAACCCGCCCGAGGAATCGCGCGTCGAAGTGATCGGCGTCACGCCGGTGATCGCGGATTACGACATCCCAGCCAGCGCGATCGATCTCGAAGCCTATGCCGAAGAGTGCGACCAGCATTGGGCCGACGAGATCGCGGCTGCCGCCGACGCGCGCGGTGAAGCGCAGCGCGACGCGCAGTGGGAGCGGTTCTAATGGGCACCCCAATCTCAACCCCGGACCAGATCCGCGGCGCGTTGCAATTCCTCGCGTCCGACACCCGGTGCAGCGAGCGTGAGCGCGCGGCGCTGCGCGACCTGCGCGAACACTGCAGCGACCCAGTGCTGACCCGCTTGCGGGCGCTGCTGCGATGAGCCGCGCGTATCTCGATTACACCGAGCGTCGCGCGCCAGTCGCCGCCAGTGCGCCGGGGTTCAGCCCCGACCTGCCAATCGCGGGGCTATACCGGATGAAGCTGGTCAGCGGCGGCGTTTTCGTCGCGGTCCGGATATGGTTTGGCCCGCCGCTGGACCCGATCGACGGCACCGAGTTGGACCGATCCCCGCGCTGGCAAGCTCACGCCAACAGCAAGCCCGTTGCGCTTGATCGGGTGTGGCCGCGTTGCGCCGCCGATCCGATCGACGCGCAGGAATATGCCTACCTGCTCGCCCGCAAGGCGTGGGGCGAAGAGCACGCGCCCGGCAGTCCGCAAGCGCGTCCCGACCAACCTATCAATCTCCTCAACGCCCCATTCCCCATTTGAAAGGCACCGACATGGCAACTGCATTTTCGGATAATCCCCGCGCTGTACTCGGTGGAAATAATCCTCCGATCGACGAGCGCATTTTGATCGATTTCGACGAGGCGCTCGGCGAGCATGACGGTTTGCTTGCTCGGCTCGATGAGATGGTGATCAAGGCCAACGGAGCCGGTCCGTGCCTAACTAAGGACACCGCCGGCCGGTACGGCGACTTCATCAAGATGACCAGCGCCGCCGCGAAGGTAATCGAGTCAGAACGCGAAACGCTCAATCGCCCGCTATTGACTGCACAGCGCGCACTTAAGGCCCGCGCCGATCACTATGCCAGCAAGGCGACCGGTGCTGGCGCAACGGTGCGGAAGCTACTTGACGCCTTCCTTGCCGAAGAAGAGCGCAAGCGCCGCGCCGAGGAAGCCCGCATCGCCGAGGAAGCGCGGCTGGCCGAGGCTGAGCGCCAGCGGATCATCGCCGAAGCCGAGCGCGCGGCGCGCGCGGCGGCAGAGGCGGAACGTCAGCGATTGCAAGCCATTGCCGATGAGGAAGCGCGGAAGGAACGCGCCCGGCTGCAAGCGATTGAGGACGAGCGTGCCGCTGCCGAAGCGCGCGACGCGGAAACCGTCGTCGTTGAAGTAAACGTGGTCGAGGTCGTACCTGAACCGGTGTTTGTACCGGAACTCGAGCCGGTGTTTATGTCCGCACCGATCGCCAAGGCCCCGCTGCGCGGCGATTATGGGACCGTCGTTTCGGCGGTGGAGACATGGCACGTAGAGGTCGTCAACGTGCGCCAGGTGCCGGATGCTTATCTCAAGCACCCGACTGTGGTCGAAGCGCTGCAAAAGGTCATTGGACCGCAGGTGCGCGGTAAGAACGGGCTGCGCGAAATCAAAGGGTGCCGGATCTACTCGACCGTTGGGAGTTCGGTCCGGTGAGCACGCTTCCACCCGGCGAATACGCCATTGTCGAAATTCTCGGTCACCGCACGATCATCGGTCGCGTCGAAGAGGTCGAGCGGTTCGGCGCGAAGCTGATGAGCATCGAAGCAGTGTTCAACGGCGGATTGCTTGAGCCCGTGATGATCGGCGGATCGTCGATTTATCAGTTCACCCCATGCTCGGCGGAGGTCGCCGAAGCGCGGCAGCCGAAAGAGGATTGGCAGCTTCCCCCATCAATCCGCGCCGTGCTGCCGGTCGCTGCGCTGCCACTTTTCGAGCCGCCAGCCTTCATGGGCGAGGCGGTGAAGGCACCGCCATGCGCCTCTTGCGGAGGGCCGAAGCCCTTCGGCGAGTGTGAATGCGCCCCCTTCTGATCACCCTCATTTCGAACGGAGAAAATTATCATGGCAAGCCAACCCGCCGCCGAAGTTCCTGAAGTCATCGCCCGCGAAATGGCGGCAGACCGCGCGCTGCGCCGCGAAGAGCGCCAAGCGCTCACCGCGATCCCGGCCGCCAATCTCGCGGAATCCCCGCAACGTACGCAGTTCATGCCGCAGAGCATGGGCGAAGCGATGCAACTGGCGACGATCATGTCGCGCAGCAATTTCGTGCCGCAACATTGCCGGGGCAACGAAGGCAACTGCCTCGCGATCATCATGCAAGCGTCGCGCTGGGGCATGGACCCGTTCGCCGTCGCCAATAAGGCGTATTTCACGAAGGACGGCGCACCTCCGGCGTTCGAGAGCCAGTTGGTCAACGCGGTCGTCAACAGCAGCGGCGCATTATCGGGGCGGCTGCGCGTCCGGATGGAGGGCGAGGGCGAAAAGCTGCGTTGCACCGTAAGTGGCTATCTGCGCGCGGACCCGAACGACGAGAAAATCAAGACGCAATCGATCGCGCGCATCACAGTGCGCAACTCGCCGTTGTGGAAATCGGACCCAGAGCAGCAACTGCTTTATTACACCACGCGCGCATGGGCCCGCGCGTGGTGTCCCGAAGTGCTGCTCGGCGTATTCACCCCTGACGAAGTTCAGGTCGACCCAGAGCGCGCCCGCGTCGTCTCCGCTCCAATGCCGCGCCGCGACGCAATGCAGATCGCCGAGTATGATGAAGATACCGGCGAAGTGGACCGCGACCAAGAGGAAGCCATTGCCCGCCGCCTTGATGCCGAAACCCTGCGTCGAGGCGACGGCACGCTGGACGACGACAACCCTGGTGCCGGTGAAGGGCCCGCCGATAGCCAGCGGGGCGAGGCGCACACCGATACCGATCCCCGCCGTGCGACGGTCGATCATATCTTGAGCGAGCTGGAGATTGCAGCGGTCCCCGCCGACCTGAAGGCGGTCGACACGATCTACATCAAGCACCGCGCGGCGCTCGACGACGATCAGATCGAAGAAATCGATGCAGCGATCAGGGCGGCCAAGGCGCGCATCGCGGCGAAATAACTGGGCCAGGCTCGGCGCAACGGCACAACGAAGGAACCCAAAATGACCATTTATTCCGGCACTGTAAGCCACCGCGTATACATCACTGACCGAGACCGGATCGAGCCCGGCACCGCCTTCGCGTCGTGGGTCCGGGTCAGCGACTGCCCGGCGTTCACCGGCTTCCCCGAGGGCACCGCCTTCGCGTCGTCGGTCCAGGTCATCAACTGCCCGGCGTTCACCGGCTTCCCCGAGGGCACCGCCTTCGCGTCGTCGGTCGAGGTCATCAACTGCCCGGCGTTCACCGGCTTCCCCGAGGGCACCGCCTTCGCGTCGTCGGTCGAGGTCATCAACTGCCCGGCGTTCACCGGCTTCCCCGAGGGCACCGCCTTCGCGTCGTCGGTCCAGGTCATCAACTGCCCGGCGTTCACCGGTTCTGCTGGCTGCACGTTCAAGGGCCAGCCGATCGCGTTTGGAGATGAGGCGGACGCACGCATCAAGCGCATCGCCACGATCGTCGCCAATACTCCCACCGCGCTCAAAATGGACAAATGGCATAGCTGCAACACGACGCATTGCCTTGCCGGATGGGGTGTCCACCTGGAGGGTGCCGCAGGCTACGCGTTGGAGCGGGAACTTGGATCCAACGGCGAGCATGACACGGCTGGTGCCGGGTTGGTTCTGCTTGGCCTGGAAGCCGCCGGGAAGTTTTACCAGACGACCGCCGAAGGTGATCGCGAGGTCCGGGCCTGGCTCAATTCGAAGCTGATCGCCGCCTAACCCCCTCCGCTGGCACCCCACCAGCGCAACAGGGAGCGGGGCCGATGCCCCACAAGCCCTGATCCCGGAAAGGATTTGTGATGGATACAACGAACGAAGGTTGGATCGAATGGGCGGGCGGGGAATGCCCTGTCCCCGCTGATACGCCAGTAAATATTAAGACGGCTGACCACGATACGGCTTGGGAAATCGAATGCGCGCCCGCCGGTCTGTTCAGCGAAGGTGTGTGCGATTGGTGGAGCGGCGATGGCGGATGCCACGAATGGCGCATCATCGCCTACCGCGTGGTGCCCCAATGACCGCGCCCTACGGCAGCTACCGAGACAGCGAATCGTACCGCCGCAGCAACCGCCAGCGCGCGGATGAAAGCCGCCCTGTGTGGCCGCTGACCGACCGGGATTTGCCGGGGCGGTTGGCGCGGGAGGGGGTGCGGCATGGCTGAGAACAGCGCAATCGAGTGGACCGATCACACCTTTAATCCGTGGATCGGCTGCACAAAAGTCAGCCCGGCGTGCGACAACTGCTATGCCGAAACCCTGATGGATATGCGCTATGGGCGCGTCACATGGGGTCCCGGTCAGGATCGGTCGCGTACCGCCCCTTCGACGTGGCAGATGCCTCGTAAGTGGAACAAGCAAGCAGCCGGTTCCGGCGAGAGACCGTTCGTGTTCTGTGCCTCGCTAGCCGATGTGTTCGACAACGAAGTGGACGAGCGCTGGAGACATGACCTTTTCGCGCTGATCGAGGCGACGCCTAACCTGGTATGGCTGCTGTTGACGAAGCGGATCGGGAACGTGCTGCGGATGACCGATCCCATGCGCGCACAGCTGCTGTTGCCGCGCAATGTCGGCGTTGGTGCGACGATGGCGAACCAAGAGGAATATGACCGCGACCGGATGAAGCTGGCAGAGGTTAAGCGGGTTTGCGCGCCGCTGTTCACGTTTGGCAGCTTCGAGCCGATGCTTGGGCCTATCATAATGGATAAGAATGCCCCTGACTGGATAATCGTCGGCGGGGAAAGCGGCAGCAATGCGCGGCCGATGGATCTCGCGTGGGCGCGGTCGATGCAGGCGCAGGCAAGTAACCTCGGGCGAGTGTTTAATTTCAAGCAGGTCGGCGGACGAACTGCTGACAAGGGCGGCCACACGCTCGACGGCGTGCAGCACTTCGCGCGGCCCGCCACCCCCGCCGTCATGGCGATGCTGCAACCCGGTTTTGAGGAGTAATGAGCGTGAGGAGCAAGAAGCCAGATCGCTGTCGAGATTGCCGGTCGTTTTGGACCAAGGGCATCCCGGACGGGAAGCATGACCAGTGGTGCTGCCATTTCGGTGCGCCTGCATCGACTAAGCAGGGACACTGTATCCAGATGAACGCCAAAACGCCACAGGTGCCCGCATGACCCCGCCCGAAGCCGCGCCGATGCGCGAGGATGTGACGCAGGCTGAAACCCTTAAATGGCGGGAGCGGTGGTACGGGTCGGAGCCGCAGAAGGGTTCGTCGATAGTCGATGAGCGGGGCAATTTGATCGCCTATTTCGGAGGTGACGAAGCCACGCACAAGGCCGCGACTGCGGCCGTTTCCGCGCACAACGCAACCCTCGCACACACCGCCCGCCCCGACGCCGGGGATGAGGTCGAGCGGGTAGGGACGTGCGGGGGCATGTGCGCCAGTCAGGCGGGTAGATTGTGCCCTTGCGGTGCCGATGGCCGAATGCGCGAGGGGGTGGACCGGGGGATGGTGGAGGTGCCGCGCGAAGTGGTCGCGTTCCTCAAGGGCGAAGGTCCTCTCGGCGGTCAGTGGTTCGGCGATCCCAAGCCAGCCGGCGAACGCGGCAACTTCTGGTGGAGGAAGCACCTTCCGAATCTCGCCGCCCTCTCGCGCAAGGGAGGGTGAGGGGATGATCATCGTACCAGAATTGCAGACGGTCGTTATCCTGACGCCGCGCACCGGCACCCGCTCGCTGAAGAACGCGCTGCTATCCGCCTATCCGCAGGCTTTCTTGCTCTACCGGCATATGGAAGCTGACGGTGTCCCGCACGGATACGACCGCTGGCCCAAGGTTGGCGTTGTCCGTGACCCAGTTGATCGGCTTTGGTCGCTCTACAAGTATCTTAAACGGTTTGGCTTGGACTGGTGCGCAGAGCACGACGAAACTTACACTGCTGCGATGTGGAACAGCGTGGCAAAGCCTTTCGAAGAGTGGCTGCTTTGCAATGATCTTCCCTTCACCACGCCATACGATAGCGCTGGCCTCGGCCGGTTTTTCCCAGCGTATACGTGCCGGCATCCGCTGCCAGAAAATCGCAAAAGTCAGTTCCATTATCTGCGGCCGGACTTGGGGACCAAGATTTATCGCTATGGCGATGATCTGCCTGCCCTTTACGCCCGCATCGGGGTCACACCGGGCCGATCCAACGGGACGAGCGACATCGAAGCGCCGCGTCTCACCAATGAGGGCGCTTCCTACGTCGAGCGCTGGTTCCGCTGGGATCTGTATGCCTCCCTCGCCACGGCCAGCAAGGAGGGCGGGGAGGGATGACGCAGGCACCAATCTTTTGGCACCGCCAACCTCTGACCGGAGAAACGCGGCATCGCGTGTCGTTGTTCGGCAGGCTGATCCTCCAGGCTGAAGAACGCGAACCGACAGCGCCCGGCGTCTTCAAGCCGACACGATGGCGCGATGCGGTCGAGCGTGATCTTGCCGACTTACAATTTATGTCTGCATCCCCTCCGACGGGCGAGGTGGCGTTGTGACCGATCGCCCCATCATCTTCAGCGCCCCAATGGTGCGCGCGCTACTCTCCGGGCGCAAGACGCAGACTCGCCGGCTCGCGACATCACCGCTGCGTAAATGCCTGGTCGGCGATCGGCTGTACGTTCGGGAGGCGTGGTACGCCGCGCGCTCGCTCGACCGTACCAAGCCAAGTCTAATCCCGCTGGATGCCGATATCGAGCACGCGGCAACAGCGCGCTCATACGCAGAAATTGGGTTGAAAGGCCGAATCCGTCCCGGGATGCACATGCCCCGCTGGGCCTCGCGCCTGACGCTGATCGTCGAAGGCGTAAGGGTTGAGCCGTTGCAGGCGATCAGCGAGGCAGACGCGATCGCGGAAGGGGTTATTGAAGATCCGGACAAGGGCTTCTGCGTGCCCGGTGTAGAACACCCGAACAGAGACTTCCCGTGGCTTTCCAGATCAACGGCGCGAGGCATGTACGGTGCGCTGTGGGATACTCTGCACGGTCCAGGGCAATGGCTTGGCAATCCCGATGTTGTCGCGCTGACTTTCCGCGTCGTGCTCGGTAATATCGACCGACCCCCACCCTAATCAGATCCGGCCGGGTACGATCCACCCCGGCCCGATGCCCGAACTCGGGGCGCGGATTTAGTCACCCGCCAAGAGAGACCAGCCGGGAAAGTAGCGGCACCAGATCAAGACGAAGGGCGAAGCAGTGGCAGAACTTCTAACCGCCGATGAAGCGGCGGCCTCAGCAGACAAGGACCGCAGGCAGGATAGCTTGTTACGGATCAAGGATGTGCGCCGCCGCACTGGGCTATCTGTGGCAACCGTCTACCGACGTGAGGCTGCTGGAACATTCCCCCCACGTGTCAAAATGGGGCCAAAAGCCGTAGGTTGGTACGAAAGCGATGTGGGCGATTTCGTGGCAGATCCATGCGGCTATCGCGCCTGACCCCGCAGCAGATCGAACGGCGATTCCAGCCCTTCGGTTATCATGTCTGCCCAGGCCATCGCCAGCTCGCGACGCCGGGCGCTGTACCGGGCGCGGTTATAGGCAAACTCACTCGCGCTCGCGCCACGGGGGGCATGGGCCAGCATAAGGTCGATCGCCAAGCGGTCACCCTCGCGACCAAAATCCACGGCCCATTCGTTTATGATCGTGGAAAAAGCGGCGCGCCATCCGTGCGGCACGTGGATACCCTTGTACCCCCGGCGCTTATAAACCGTACTAAGCGCAGCGTCAGACATCGGAATCGCTGTGGATTTGTAGCTCGGGAACAGAAACTCGCATTTGCCGGTCAACACACGCAGCGCGCGCAACACTTCGACGGCTTGAGCGGGGAGGGGAACGTCATGGTCGTAAGCGGCATCGCCCTTGCTTTCGACCTCCAGTTTCATCCTTGCAGCGGGCACACGCCACAGAGCCGATGGGGCAGGGGCGTCCGGGTCTTGCCAGTCGATCCCGTTAAACTCGGTCCACACCGCCGACCGAAGCACGCCGACGCGCACCACCGTAAGCGCGATCAGGCGCGACGCCAGCTTGACGACTGGCCCCGAGGTAGAGCGATCGATCGATTTTTGAAGTGTGATCAGGCCGGGCACCGACGTGATAGCGGGTTGCTTGGATCCTTTGGGCGTCTCGCGCAGCGCATCTTTGATGTCCGCCGCTGGGTTGAACGGGATGAGCTTTTCAGCCGCCGCGCGGCGGAACACCCGCGTCATATAGCCATGGACACGCTTGGCTGTTTCGATCGATCCACGGCCTTCGATCTTGCGCAGACAGGCCAGCACATCGTTGACGGTTATTTCAGCAACCGGGCTTTCCCCAAGCGCGGGGAACACGTCGCGTTCAAGCGCGCGAAGGATCAGCGCAGCTTGCGGAGGCGACCAGCGCGGGCGTTGGGAGTCGTGCCAGTCTCGGGCAACGCGCTCAAAATTGTGTTCCGCCCGCGCCAGCGCGACGGCCTTCGCTTCGGCTTTGTGCTTTCCAGGGTCGATGCCAGCGCGTTGCATAGCCTTGGCTTCTTCGCGCCGCATGCGGGCCTCGTTGAGCCCCATGTGAGGGTAGCGGCCAAAGGTCAGCAGCTTCTCCTTTCCACCAAAGCGGTATTTCATGCGCCACGATTTCGCGCCCTTAGGCGACACGAAGAGGAAAAGCCCACCGCCGTCCGCAAGTTTGTACGCAGTGTCTCGGGGTCGTGCGTTGCGAACCTCAATGACGGTCAATGCTGGCATGCTTCAACGTCTTTCAAACGATTGGGGGTATCCATGGGGGTATTTGTTGTGTTATGCTCCGCATGTAGCACGGTTTACCGCTATAAAACAGGGATAGTTCAATTGCTGCCGGGCCCACCATGTCGCACCGTTTTTGATGGGCGTGGCGATATTGGATCGTAAGCGCACGCTTGCGCTTACGATCCAGCCCGCCTAAGCGACGACACCGTCGGGGAGTGGCGCAGTCCGGTAGCGCGCCTGCTTTGGGAGCAGGATGTCGCAGGTTCGAATCCTGTCTCCCCGACCATCCCCCCCTTTCTCGTGCATCTCTTGTGGCTGGCGTCTGGCGCTTCGCGGTCGGCTTTCGCTTTGCGCAAGGCCGTGCGGATAGCGCAGCGCCGCTTCAGTATATGCAGTGCAGCGGCGTTCGATCGCGTGTCGGATATGTCCCGCCAATCGGCGGCCCATCGAAACTCTCCCAATCACGATTCGGCCCGCCACGGTGTCGGACACGCTTTCAAACCTTGCCGAGCGGAGCGCGGGGCGGTCGTGCGGCGTCTGAAATCTCTGCGAAGAATGGCCAATTTTCGCCATTTGTCATCGGACGCAAGTCGCGCTCGATGTCGTTTTGACGCCTAACTGAAAGAAAATTGCAAAAAAGGGTTTGACCGAATCAAACGCCCTGCCTAGAGGGGTGTCACCGCAGCGGTGGCCCACACGGTCCGCTTCTACGGTCACCAAATTTTCGGCGCTCGGCTCGCCCCTTGAAGAAAGGGTTGAGCAAGGCGTCGGTATTTTGCGCTCTTTGACATTGTTGGTTTAAGA
>Ga0209482_1000191_pt1 | contig 54542 bp, 47 predicted proteins | sample CoawatmetaG10DNA_FD_187512 | JGI IMG/M metagenome (GOLD analysis project Ga0209482, IMG submission 187512) | Marine microbial communities from the West Antarctic Peninsula - Coastal water metaG104-DNA (SPAdes) (version 2) | ecosystem: Environmental > Aquatic > Marine > Coastal ...
ACTACCGCTGAAAAATTAGAGATGAAAGGGGAAAAAGTTAACATCAATAATATTGAAAAAAATATTAAAGATGAATTGAATATTATAGAAGGTAAAATACGAGATTTTGACAAAAAAATCACTAAAGATATGCTTGCTTCCAAATTTCAGATTTTCATAACCAAATGTGTAGATTTATTTATCCAGCTATTTGTAGGTATTTTTAAATTTATTGGCAGTTGTTTCGGAATATTTTCAGTTTTATTTGGAGGAATACTTTTATTTATTATTTCTTCTGTATTACTTTCTAATGGCCATATTTTTCTTGAAGTAAACCAAATATATCAACATCTTTTTGAAGCTGGCACAATGCCTAACAACTTAAAAACAGGACTCATACTTTTTATTGGAATTCCAATTATTGCTGTTATTTTATTTGGACTAAAACTAATAAATAATACAACAATACACTCTAATTATAAAGTTGGATTACTCTGTTTATGGTTAGTATCATGGATATTATTAGGTAGTTCAGGAATCAATATTGCCAGAGGTTTCAGTAAAGAAGCAAAAAATACAACTATAGAAATTATTGATTATAATAAAGATACACTTTACTTAAGCATGAATGATATTGAAAGAAGTTTTGACAATGCATTTGATGCTAAAGGCTTTAAAGTAAGTCCTTTTGAGGAAGAATTAATTGGCATTGGCATGCGATTAGACATCATACAAAGCAAAGGTTCAGCTATTAATTTAATAAAAGAAGCTACCGCTTTTGGGAAAAACAAACAAACGGCAAAAAGAAATGCAGAAGGAGTCAATTTTAATTTTACAATTGAAGATACAGATGTAATATTTGATGACTTTTTCTCTATCTCGGAACAAAAATGGCGTATGCAAGAATTAGATTTAACACTAGAAATTCCTGTTGGTAAAATCATTTATTTAGACCATAGTATGGAAGATTTGATTCATGATATAAAAAATACGCAAAACATGTGGGATTATGATATGCTTGGGCATTACTGGAAAATGGAGGCAGATGGGCTTACTTGTGAGAATTGCCAATAAAATAAATATATTTACGAATTGAAAAAAATAACTCTAGTCCTGCTTTGTGTTTTAAGCATTAACCTCTCAGCTCAAGAATATTTTCAGCAATAAATAGAGTTTGTTCCTTTATTTCAGGATTTTTCCAGGGTTCAAAATCCCATAAGGATCAAATAAGTTTTTAATTCCTTTTTGCAAGACCAATGCTTTTTCAGAAAAGACAATATCCATATAGTCTTTCTGAACAAAACCAATACCATGTTCGCCACTTAAGGTACCTCCTAAGCTTTTAGTTAATTCAAATATCTCTCTGATTCCTAATGTGAGTTTCGTATTCCAATCTTCATCATTCATCTCCCCTTTTATGATATTGACGTGTAAGTTTCCATCACCAGCATGACCATAGCAAACGGACTGAAAGCCATATTGCTTTCCAATGGCTTTGACCCCCTTTAAAAGTTTTGATAACTCTGCTCTTGGCACTACAGTATCTTCTTCTTTGTAAATAGAATTAGATTTTACTGCTTCTCCTATCGCTCGTCTTAATTGCCATAATTGATTTTTTTGACTTTCACTATCAGCTAGAAGAATCTCCCCACATTCAAACTCTTGCATTACTTCAAAGATGCGCTCACATTCCTTATATAAAACATCCATATCATTTCCATCCACTTCAACCAAAAGGTGCGCTTCTACATCTTCAGTGATTTGAAGTTTGACATCAGTATATTTTAAAGTCCAATCAATAGCATCACGCTCAATAAATTCCAAAGCTGAAGGAATAATACCTGCACGAAAAACAGCTGATACTGCCTCACATGCTTTTTCAACTGAAATAAACGGAACAAACAAAGTAATATCTTTTGTTGGCAAAGGAATCAAACGAAAAACAATTGTAGTAATAACACCAAGCGTTCCTTCACTACCTATCATTAAGGCTGTTAAATCATAACCAGTAGCATTCTTTAGCACGTTGGCCCCTGTCCAAATAATTTCACCAGTTGGCAATACTACTTCTAAGTTTAGTACATAATCCTTAGTTACTCCATACTTCACAGCCTTAGGTCCACCAGCATTTTCTGCCAGATTTCCGCCTAGAGAACAACTTCCTTTACTGGCTGGATCAGGTGGATAAAAAAGTCCTTTCGATTCTACTGCATCTCTAAATACTTGATTAATTAATCCAGGCTGAACTGTTGCTTGAAGGTTTCTCTCGTCTATTTCAAGAATAGAATTTAAACGTTCAACACTTAAAGCAACTCCTCCAAAAACAGGTAAAGAACCGCCACTTAAACCAGTACGAGCACCACAAGGAGTTACCGGAATTTTTTTTAAATTACAATACTTTAAAATTTTGGAAATTTCTGCACTATTGACCGGCTTTAACACCACTTCTGGCGGGAAAGATAAATCCTCAGTTTCATCATGACTATAATTCAAAATACTTTGATTATCTGAAAGCACATAATTTGCACCAATTATTTCCTTAAAAAAAGAAATATCATCAATATTTAATTGCTTGTAGTCCATCTGTGCAAATTTAATTAAATTCGCCATTTCCAATTCTAAAATTCAAACACTAATGAAAAAGATATTAATAATTTGCTTCAGCTTAGTTTTTATAACCCCTATATTTTCTCAAAAAAGAGATATTACTCTTGATGATTTATGGAAAAACTATGCTTTCTATCCTAAAAGTATGGGTGGATTTAATTCTATGAATGATGGTGAACATTATTCAACTATAGAAAAAACTGAAGATGGACAAGAGATAATAAAATATCGATTTAAAAATGGAAAAAAAGTACGTACCCTATTTAAAAGTACTGATTTTGAAATTCCAAAAATTGGGAAGTACACATTTAGTGAAAATGAAAAGCAACTTTTATTAGCTACTGAAACTACAAGCATTTATCGATATTCTAGTAAATCTGTTTATTACATCTACAATATCCATAACGATAAAATCAGTAAATTATCAGATAAAAAAGTTATGTATGCTACCTTTTCACCCCAAGGTGATAAAGTTGCTTATGTACTAGACAACAATCTTTTTATTAAAAATATAAAAAGCGGAATAATAACTCAAGTTACCACTGATGGTAAAAAGAACCATATTATTAATGGTGCTTCTGACTGGGTTTATGAAGAAGAATTTGCATTAGTACGCTCTTTTGAATGGGCACCAGATGGTGAACATATTGCCTATTACAAATTTGATGAAACTCATGTAAAAGAATTCTCTATGGATTTATTCAAAGGAGGACTATATCCTACCCAAGAAGTATTTAAATACCCGAAGGCTGGAGAAGACAACTCTATAGTGAAGGTATATTTTTATAATATAGCAAAGAATAAAAGTACTTATATTTATACTGAAAAAGATTACGAATATATTCCAAGAATTAAATGGACTAACAACCCAAAAGTGTTAGCCCTTTACGGAATGAATCGCCATCAAAATGAGTTGGATTTTGTACTCGCAAATACTGAAGACGGAAGTAACAAAGTATTATTTACTGAAAAAGACAAATACTTTATTGACATACACGATAACCTAACTTTTTTACCGGAAGATAATTTTATTTGGACCTCTGAGAAAGATGGTTTTAATCATATCTATTTAAAAGGATTAGATGGTTCAGAACAACAAATTACAAATGGGAATTGGGAAGTAACATCCTTTCATGGAGTCGATAGTGATAAAATGAAAATTTACTTTACCTCAACTGAAGAAGGTTCTATTAATCGAACACTCTATGTTCAGCATTTAGACACTGATATTAAAACAAAATTAAATACAGAAAACGGAACAAATAATTCATCTTTTAGTAAGGGTTTAAAATATTATATGAATTCTGTATCAACTGCTAACTCTGCTCCTGTTTATACTTTACATACAGCTGACGGGAAGAGACTAAAAACATTAGAAGATAACACTGATTTTAACACTAACATGTTAGACTTCAACCTAACTAAAAAAGAATTTTTCAATATAAAAACTGAAGATGCAGAGTTAAATGCTTGGATGATAAAACCTCCTAATTTTGATGAGAATAAAGAATATCCTATATTTATGTTTTTATATGGAGGTCCTGGTTCTCAACAAGTAACGAATTCTTTTGGTTGGACAAACTATTACTGGTACCAGATGCTCGCCCAAAAAGGATATATTGTGGCTTGTGTAGATAACAGAGGTACAGGGGGAAAAGGTTCAGAGTTCAAGAAGATGACTTACAAAGAATTGGGGAAATATGAAACGATTGACCAAATAAATGCAGCAAAATACTTTGGAAACCTTAATTACATTGATGCCAATAGAATAGGAATTCAAGGCTGGAGTTATGGAGGATATATGTCCTCATTAGCGATAACAAAAGGAGCTGATGTATTTAGCCTTGCCATTGCAGTAGCCCCGGTTACAAATTGGCGTTATTACGATAATATTTACACAGAACGCTATATGCAAACTCCTCAAGAAAATGCAAGTGGTTATGATGAGAACTCGCCTATCAATCATGTTGAGAAACTAAAAGGACATTATTTATTAGTTCATGGTAGTGCAGATGACAATGTACATGTGCAAAATACTATGGAGATGATTTCAGCCTTAGTAAACGCAAATAAACAGTTCGATTTATTCATTTATCCTGATAAAAATCATGGGATTTATGGAGGAAATACTCGTTATCATTTGTATAAAAAAATGACTGATTTCATTTTAGAGAATTTATAACCAAAAATTTTACTATTTTCGGCAACCTAATTTTATTACACAAATATGACAAATCAAGACAACCAATTATTCGGACATCCAAAAGGATTGTTCTATTTATTTTTTGCAGAATTATGGGAGCGTTTCTCTTATTACGGAATGCGTGCCCTTCTTATGCTTTACATGGTAAATGAATTTTTCACTTACATTACTGATGAAGCCTACAGAGAAGAAATGTCATTTGGTATTTTTGCTGCTTATGGATCGTTAGTATATGCAACACCAGTATTAGGCGGTATGATTGCCGATAAGTTTATTGGTTTCAAAAAATCAATTTTGCTAGGAGGAATCTTAATGGCATTGGGACATTTCTCTATGGCATTCTATTTTAAAAGCGATGTTCTAGGATTTGAAGTATCGGCTATTAACCACTTTTTCTTTTATACAGCACTTGCACTTTTAATTGTCGGAAACGGATTTTTCAAACCTAATATCTCTACCATGGTAGGGAGATTATACCCAGATGGTGATGACAGAAGAGATTCTGGATTTACCATCTTTTATATGGGAATAAATGCCGGAGCCTTTTTAGCACCATTAGTTTGTGGCTGGTTAGGTTATGCATATGGTTGGCACTATGGTTTTGGAGCTGCTGGAATTGGAATGATTGCTGGTTTATTAGTTTTTATGAAGGGCATGAATGATGGAGTATTTGGTGATAATGGGCAACAACCAGCTGAATACATAGAGAAAAAAATGTACGGAATGCGTACAGATTACTTTTTCTATTTAGTAGCAGCACTTATGGTACCTATTGCAGCATTCTTAGTTAAGTATAATGCTTTAGAAGTGTTAGAAGGAATGCATTTACATTCTGCATTACTTTCTTTGTTAGGTGTAGTTATATTAGGTATTTTGGCTAAAAAAATGATTGAACTTTCAAGAATGGAAGTATTCCGTTTATTAAGTGTTTTGGTTTTAACATTACTGATTACAGTTTTCTGGTCGTTCTTTGAGTTAGCAGGTACTGCAATTACTTTATTTGCTGAAAGAAATGTAAACCTTACATTATTAAATGCTTCACAAACTAATGCAATAAATCCTGGTTATATTATTTTCTTAGCCATCCCATTTTCAATGATGTGGGTATATTTATCAAAAACACAAAGAAACCCAACTACTCCTAACAAATTTGCCTTAGGTATTTTACAGTTAGGTTTAGGGTTTTTAGTATTTGCAATGAGTGCACAATACATGGATGCTGCTGGTCGTACTCCTTTTATGTTCCTTATGATCGGATATTTACTATTAACAACCGGGGAATTATTTATCTCACCTATTGGCCTTAGTAAGGTAACTGAACTTTCACCAAAAAGTATGACAGCCTTTATGATGGGAGTTTATTTCTTATCCTCATCATATGCGCATTATATTTCAGGAGCAATTGCTAAATTAACTACCTCAAATGAATCCGGAGTGATTCCTGAACCAGGCTTTATGACAACAATAATTGAAAAAGTAACTGGTTTTGCAGGTGGTTACTCTGAATCATCAGTTGAAGGCGTACAGTCTTTAGTAAGTTATACTTCAGTATTTACACAAGTTGGTGTTGTTGCAATAGGAATGGCTATTTTAGCGTTTATTCTGTCTCCAGTACTTAAAAAATGGATGCATGGCGTTCACTAATCAAAATAATAAATAAAAAAAATTACGATGAAAAACATAATAGTAGTATTATTAGTTGCATTATCTATTAACGGATTTGCACAACAAAAAGAAATTGAGTGGCATACTGATGTCAACAAGGCCGTTAATATTTCAGTAGAAACAGGAAAGCCACTTTTCTTCTTTTTCACAGGAAGTGATTGGTGTGGATGGTGTAAAAAATTAGTTAAAGAAGTATTTGTAAAAGCAGAGTTTAAGGCATGGGCTGCAAAAAATGCAATTCTTGTTGAACTTGATTTCCCAAGAAGAACACCAATTTCTGATGATTTAAAAAAACAAAATAGAGAATTAGGAAAAATGTTTGGTGTAAGAGGATATCCTACAGGTTGGCTTGTCACTCCAACTATAGAAGACGGGAAAGTAAACTTTAACAAGTTAGGCTCTCTAGGCTATGTAGCTGGTGGGCCAAAAGCTTGGATAGCTGGAGCTAATAAAATTCTAAAAACTAAATAATGAAAAATCTACTTCTTTTAGTTTTCGTTTGTAGTTCATTATTCTCTTTTTCACAAGGAGAAAAAAAAGTAGCAATTGATTGGATTCCCTTAGAGAAAGCAGAAGAATTTGCTAAAAAATATGATAAAAATATTTTTATTTTATTCTTCCGTCCAGGTTGTGATTATTGCGAAAAGATGAAAAAAACAACACTTACTGATCCAGTAGTTGTAAAACTAATCAATGAGAATTTTTTTCCAGTCATGATTAATGGCAAGGATAAAAATCCAATTACTTACAATGGTACAGTATATGTAAATGAGCACCCAGCAACAGAAGATGCACCTTGGCGACATGACCTTTATGTCAAATTAGTTGATCCTGTAAAAGGGAATTACTACTGGCCAGATGTCGTAATAATAAGTGGTAAGCTAGAGAAACAAACTCAGTTCCCAGGCTTTCAGCCTAAAGCACAATTATTAAGAGGTTTAAAACCTTATACGAATAACTAAATAATAAAAAAGGAGTTGATAATTAAATCAACTCCTTTTCTTTTATAAAATGGGTGACTGATGGGACTCGAACCCACGACCCCCGGTACCACAAACCAGTGCTCTAACCAGCTGAGCTACAATCACCATTTAGCGGCTGCAAATATATAATTTTATACTATAATGCCGAATAAACTATATATATTTGTTTCCTTATGAAAAACGAATCAAAAAAGGTAAAAATACAGATAGAGGGGATGACCTGCACAAACTGTGCAGCAGGAATAAAAAAACACTTAATTAACAAAGGGTTAGAAGATGTTAATGTAAATTTTTCAACTAGTGAAGCAAGCTGTAATATTGATGCTTCACAAGACCAAAATGATGTTGAAAACATAATTAAAAAGTTAGGCTATTCAATCATAAAGCCAAATAAAGAAATCAAAAAAAGGATTTCGAAAGTGGAAAGATACTTTTACTCAACCCTTATTTTTACACTTCCTTTATTTTCTCACATGTTTTTTCCTGAAGGTAGTTTTATTCAGAACCCAATCTTACAATTTTTTCTTTGCTTACCTGTCTATCTTATTGGTGTTACCTATTTCGGAAAAAGTGCTTGGTCTTCCTTAAAAACAGGAATACCTAACATGGATGTACTTATATTTATTGGATCTTCAGCAGCATTTTTTTATAGTATTTATGGGTGGTTAATCTTTGGTGGAACAGCTGAAATGCATCATTATTTATTTTTTGAAACTACAGCTACTATTATTACCTTAGTACTTTTAGGAAATGTATTAGAACATAAATCAGTACAAAAAACTACCACTGCTATAGGAGATTTATCTTCTATTCAAGAAGTAATTGCAAAAATTGAAGTAAACGGAATAATTAAAGAAGTAAGCTTTGATGACATAAAAGTTGGAGACATACTAGCTGTAAACTCGGGTGACAAAATCCCAACTGATGGGATTATCGTTTCAGGGTCAGCTTATATTGATGAGTCAATGATAACAGGAGAAAGCATTCCTACAAATAAAAGCAAAAATGCTAACGTAATTGGAGGTACAATTATTACTGATGGTAATGTGAAAATAAAAGCTAGCAAAGTTGGTAGCGACACTTTACTATCTCAAATAATTGAACTGGTTAAAAATGCACAAAACAACAAGCCAAATATTCAAAAGCTAGGCGACCAAGTAAGTGCAGTATTTGTTCCAGTTGTGCTTTCTATAGCTATTCTAACCTTTTTTATTGGTCATTATTATTTTTCATTAAGTACGCAGGAGGCTTTGTTAAGAGGGATTGCTGTGTTAGTAATCTCTTGCCCGTGTGCTATGGGATTAGCCACACCTACTGCGGTTATGGTAGGTATTGGTCGAGCAGCTAAAAATGGGATTCTCATTAAAGGCGGTGATAGCCTTGAAAAATTAGCCAGTATAAAAAGTATAGTATTTGACAAAACAGGTACATTAACTACCGGGAAATTTATTGTGTCAAATTTTAATGCAATGAATGAGGACGAAGAAAAAATAAAAAATATTATTTTTAATATTGAGCAACACAGTTCTCATCCTATTGCCAAATCATTATGCAGTGCATTTAAGGAAAATAGTAGTCCGCTTGAACTAAACAATATTATTGAAGAAAAGGGAGTAAGTATAAGCGCTAAAATAGATGAGGATTTATATACTATTGGTTCTTCAAATATCCACCTTTCAGATGAAAAACATGATTTATTTGTATTAAAAAACAATAAACTTATTGCTACATTAGACATTAGTGATGAGTTAAAAACAAATACTGATTTAGTTATTTCATCCTTGAATAAAACTGGCTATACAACTACCCTTTTAAGTGGCGATAAAAAGAATAAATGTGATAAGCTATCTATAGAATTAGGAATCACAACAACTTTTAGTGAACAATTACCAAAAGATAAAATCGCTAAAATTGAAGAACTGGTCAATCAGTATCCAACAGCAATGGTAGGTGATGGAATAAATGATGCTCCAGCTCTTGCAAAAGCAACAATTGGTATTTCCCTAGCTAATGCAACCCAGATTGCGATTCAATCAGCTGATGTAGTACTATTAAACAATGAGAATTTAGAACAACTACCTCAAGCACTTCAGTTAGGGAAACATACATTACTCACTATAAAACAAAATCTTTTTTGGGCTTTCTCTTACAATTTAGTAGCTATTCCTATTGCATTTTTAGGATTCCTAAACCCAATGTGGGCAGCATTATTTATGGCTTTTTCTGATGTTATTGTTATAGGAAACTCAATAAGGTTGCGCTATAAGAAGATTTTTTAGTAAATTAGCAGCCTAATTTTAATATAAAAACAAAATAATATGAAAAAAACTATTACTTTTTTAGCTGGGATCATAATTAGTGCAGCGTTATTTGCACAAGTTAATTCTAGTCAAAGTTACACGAAAAATTTACTACAGGCAGTAAATGACAAAGTTACCATGAGCGGTGAAGAAGTACTAAGTCATCTTATGGTTAATCCTAACCCAACAACAAGTCCAAATGCAAAATTAACATCTGCAAATGAAGTTGTTATTGGGACAACAACTTATGATTTGCAATCTAATGCTGCAGTTCAAAACAGAATAGTTCATCATGATGATGGAACAATGTCTGCAGGCTGGACTACTAGTCAAGAATTAAACGCTTCATGGTCTGACAGAGGAACAGGTTATAATTTCTTTGACGGTACTAATTGGGGAGCGCAACCATCCACAAGATTAGAATCTTCAAGAGGAGGATGGCCATCAATTATAGCTATGGGTTCTGGCAAAGAAGCTTCTATTACTCACAACACTGATAATGCACACATAAACATGACTCATAGAAGTACAACAGGTACAGGAAGTTGGACTGAACTAAACATATCTTCAATGAATGATTCTACTGGTATCTACAGAGATATGATTTGGAATAGATCTGCAGTAGGTGGATTAAATAAAGAAACTATACACATGATTGCTGTAACTGCATCATCAAATTTTGCTGGTGCTCCTTTCAATGGTTTAGATGGAGCGTTAGTATACTACCGTTCACAAGATGAAGGTGTATCATGGGATATTCAAGACATGCAGTTACCAGGAATGGATACATCAATGTTTGCTGGAATGAGTGGAGATGTATACACTGTAACTGCACAAGGAGAGACTGTTGTTGTGGGTTACTTTAATGATTGGGGTGATTCTTTTATTGTAAAATCAACTGACAATGGAACAACATGGGAAAAAACAACTTTTCTAGATTTTCCAGTTGACAAATATGCTATGGATGATGGTTTAGATTTAGATGGTGACGGTATATATGACCAAGTATATTCTACAGATAATTATGGTGCTATTGTATTAGATGCTAATGGTGAAGCGCATGTGTTTTATGGAATAATGATGTATCTTGATGATGATTTAACTGATGCATCATCTTCATGGTTTCCAGGAATTAATGGAATTGCATATTGGAATGAGAGTATGGGTGAAGATGTAACACCCGCAACAGTTCATGCTGGTGACTCATCTTTATGGTATTCTGACATGATGAATGATAATTGGATTGTACAAGCACCTGACTTAAATGGAGATGGTATTGTTGGAGGAGTTGATTCTACAGGAGGATATGCTCTTTATTATGCTTCAAGAGCTTCTATGCCTAATGCAGGAATTTCTGCAAATGGAGAAATTTACCTTTCATTTTCAGGCTATACTGAAACTGCTGATAATGGTTCGCAAGTGTTTCGTCACATTTACATAACCAAATCAAGTGATGGAGGATCGACATGGAAAACACCAGTAGATGTAACTCCAAATGTATCATGGATTGGAATGAAAGAATGTGTGTTTGGCTCTATGGTGCCAACAGTTGATGATAAAATTAGAATTGTTTTTCAAATGGATAATGAACCAGGATTAATTGTAAGAGGTGATGAAGATTTAGTTGAATTTAATGATATTGTTTATATTGAAATTGATACTTTAGGATTGTTCGGATCTTCAGTATCAGTTAATGATATAAAAAATACAACTCAATTTACTATTTATCCTAATCCAGCTAATGATTACACATCTATTGCTATTTCAGTAGATAAAACTGAAAAAGTAACTTTAACTATAGTTGATCTATTAGGAAAAGAAATTTCTAAAGAAGAAAAAGTATTATTCTCTGGAAAATCTACAGAAAGACTAGATGTTTCTAATTTTCAAAATGGAGTTTACTTTATAAACTTACAAGTAGGAAATAAATTAACTACTCAAAAATTAGTAATTACTAAGTAAGAAACACTAATACAAAATAAAAAAGCCGAGCAAATGCTCGGCTTTTTTTATGTTCATATTTTAGCGTATTACTTAATTTCAAATAAAGAATCAACCTTAGGCATTTGATGTGCTAAAAACCCTTCTGCATATTCGCAATTAGCTTGCCTACCTAAATCTTGTGCTCTGTAACTTACGCTATCCAAAAACCCTTGAGAGGAAATAATCGTCTCGCTTTCACTACTTTCAGGGTTAAAAAACTGAGTACTATAAGCTTTTACAGCCTTTAACTTCTCTTTCATTTCTGCAGAAATATCAACGACAACATCAGGAGTTAAATAATTAAATTGTATGTAATGATAAATAGCTCTTGGTCTCCATATCTGTTGCCCTGTCTCTATCTTTTCAAGTCCTGATAAAAAACAAGCGTCAACAGTAATCTCAGAACCCCTACCATGATCAGGATGACGATCAGAAACTGCATTCGTAATTACAATTTCTGGTTGATACTGTCTTATCTTTTTAATTAAAGCTAATTTATGAGCTTCATCATCTTTAAAAAATCCATCCTTAAAATCCATATTTTCACGAACGGTAACTCCCATAATCTCAGAAGCTAATTTAGTTTCAACAGTTCGAGTATCAGCAGTTCCTCTTGTACCCAGTTCTCCCCTAGTCAAATCAATAACACCAATTTTTTTACCAGCTTTAATTTCCTTTATTACTGTACCTCCACAACCTAATTCAACATCATCAGGATGAGCGCCAAAGACTAAAATATCTAATTTCATTAGTAATGTTTTTTATAATTAAACTTAGCTATAATAGCAGTAATAATAGTAACCGCCACCAAGTAATACACAAAAACAGGAATAGGCATAGGGTCTCCAGCTGCATAAGAGTGTAAACCTGATAGGTAATAATTCACTCCAAAATAAGTCATAATAATAGACCATATAGCTACCAAAGAAGCAACATTAAATACATACTTACCTTTTAAACCTGGAATAAAACGCATATGCAATACAAAGACATAAACCAATACACTTGCTAATGCCCAAGTTTCCTTAGGGTCCCAACCCCAGTATCTACCCCAAGATTCATTTGCCCAAACACCTCCTAAGAAAGTACCAATTGTCAGCATAAATAAACCAACCTCTATACTCTTTTCATTTATAATTGTCAATTCTGTTAGTGTATCTTTTAATTTTACTTTATTCATTTTATTAGTAAAAATAATAAGCAACAAAGAAATAAAACCAAGAATTGCAGCTAAAGCTAGAAATCCATAACTCGCAACAATAATTGCTACATGTATCATCAACCAATAAGATTTTAACACAGGAACCAAATTTGTGATTTCAGGATCAAGCCAGTTTAGATGAGCGACCATTAATAACATTGCAGAAACAATAGCAGTAGCAGCCAAAGAAAGCAAAGACCTTCTGCTAAAAATTAAACCTGCAAATATTGTTGCCCATGCAATATAAATCATTGATTCATATCCATTACTCCAAGGAGCATGTCCTGAGATAATCCATCTCATAATTAAGCCAGAAGTATGTGCTAAAAATCCTAAAATAATTAACCACTTAAAAGCTGTAACTAGAATACGAACAAATTTTGTATTTTTAAATAATTGCACAATTAGTAAAATGAGTAACACTAACCCAACCATAGAATAATACATAAATAATTTAGAAAATAATCCTAACTTATTATAGGTTATCTCCAACTTCACCTTTGATTCCTCAGGCATAACCTCAGCTCCATATCGATTTTGAAATCTACTAATATAGTTCACTATACTATCAGCAGCAGCCCAGCTACTATCCTTTAATGCGCTAGTTACTGACCTAAAATACATAGGGATAATATTTGCCACAAAAAGAGAATCATTATCAGAAAACTTAGAATGCTCAGTATAAGAAAGCCAAGTATTATTAGAATCGTTAGCTAAAGGAAAAAATCTAAATATGCCACCGCTAAAAACGGTAAAACAAATATTTACCCTTTCATCAACCTTAATAATTTCTTTTTCATATTCCGAGCGCTTAGCAGGTAACTTTTCATACGCATCCTCTACTAATTTCGCTAAAACATAATGTCCATTTTCTTCAAAGAAACTATTAAAAGAAGTTCTAATGTATTTTGATTTCGTATCAGTACTACCAAGCAATGTTCTAACCGTTGGATGAGAAACTTTCACCAAATCATTCTTGCTCCAAGTAACAGGATCATTCATCATTCCTAATATCACTTGTGTAGCAGATAAATCAATAAACCTATCTTTACCATATATTTTTCTTAAGAACTCAGAACATAAAGTATGGGCAGGCTTTAACCTCCCACCATTATCCTGAACCACTAAGCTTTCAAATCGAGCAGCATGCTCAGCATTAATCACCTCATCTGCTTGTACAGAAATTGAAAAGAATAATGGAATGAAAAGAATAACCGCTTTATTTTTTAACTTCTTTAATTTTTGAGTTAGACTATTAAATCGTGTTTTTTTAGTAAGAAAAACCAATAGCATTCCTAAAGCCATTAAGGCGTATCCTATATAAGTAACAAGTGTACCCCACCAATCATGATTTACGGAAAGGATTGTTCCTTTTTCGTCCTTATCATAAGAGGATTGAAACAAACGAAACCCACCATGCTGCAATACATTATTCATAAAAATTCTATGTTCAGCTTCAGTGTCATTTTCTAAAATACTAATTTCAGCAGCATAGGAAGATGGACTCATAGAACCTGCATATCTGTCCAACTGAAAATCACGCAATTTAACTTGGAAAGGAACTGAGTAATATTTAGAACCATAGGACAGTTTAAAATTTAAATCATTTATAGCAAATACTTCATTATCTCCTTGATAACCTTTGCCTCCATACAGAGTAATTAGCTTTTCTTCTCCATCAGCATTTATTTTTACAATTAAAGCATCCTCCGCTCCATCATTCATAACATTGGATGGACTTATTGGGATCATTTTAGCATTTTCCAATACCTCCTTCAATACAAAATTCAAACCATTTGCCGTATGTAATGTTCTTCTATTCAACATAAAATCACTTAAGTAATCAAATTCCTTTGTAGCACGAGTATCCATATTCATGGTTTCAACATCATAAGGAGAATTACAAAAGACACCCTCAATAGCTGAACTCAAATTTATTGCTCCTTCCATAGGATTATTAAAGGTAAACACCTCTCCTTTAATTACTCTTTGCACCTTATCATTTAAATATTCTGACTGCATTCCATCTTCTCCAGGAACAACAATATGTAACATATCATTTCCTCCTGCAACATTAGTAAAAAGAGAGTCCTTTACATTAGGCAAAAAGTCAATACCTTCAATTTTAATATCATGATCTTTAAAATCCAATTTTAAAGAAAAATTACTATTTGTAATTCCTGATAAATATAATTTTTCATCATGATTGAGTTGATGAAGTTTATCATTAATATGGATTTGAAAAAAGGTATCATCAGAGATAAACTGATTTGTACTTTCTCCCTCACGAATATGCATCATTCCTTCATAAGAAATATAACGGGTAATTCCAGCTCCAATTAAAATAATAATAAACGACAAATGAAAAGTAAGTGAGGCAATCTTTTCCATTCGGAATAATTTATGCTTAATGACATTATTTATAAGGTTATAAGTAAGTAAAACCAATATCATTTCGAACCACCAAGTATTGAAAATCAATGCTTTTGCTGATGTCCTTCCAAAGTCGTTTTCAATAAAGGTTGCATAACCAATTGCAAAAGCAAATAATAAGATAAGTATACTCATTAATCTCATGGAAGAAAGAAACTTTATTATTCTAATTATCATATCTAAAATTTATGTTGCAAAATTACGAATTATTATTAAGTTTGTGTTTAAATTATTTGAAATGAAAAATATAATTTTGTTAGGTTCAGGCAATGTCGCTACGCACTTAGGATTTGCATTAAAAAATAGCAATTACAGCATAGTACAAGTGTATAGTAAAAGTATAGAAAATGCAAAAGTACTAGCTAAAAAATTAGACGCCCATTTCACAAATGATTTAACTAAATTAAAATCTGCCGACTTAATAATTGTAAGTATAAATGATGATGCAATTTTAAGTGTATTGTCACAAATTAAAAACACTGCAATAGTTCACACTTCAGGCAGTATTGGACTAAATATTTTTGAGAAAAAGTTTTCTAACTATGGAGTATTTTACCCACTTCAAACTTTTAACAAAGAAGTTGATATCAATATTTCAGAAATTCCATTTTGCATTGAAGGAAATTCATTGGAATTTGAAAAGCAGTTAACTGAAATTGCAAAAGCGCTCTCCAACAATGTAGTTAAAATGAATTCTCAGCAGAGAAAACAGTTACATATTGCTGCTGTATTTGCTTGTAATTTCAGCAATCATATGTATAGTATTGCTGATGAATTGTTAGCGAAAAAAGATATTGATTTTAAAATTTTATTACCTTTAATAAGAAAAACTATTACCAACCTGGAAAGCAACAAACCTAAAGAAGTACAAACTGGTCCTGCCAAAAGAAAAGATGCGGCTATAATTCAAGAACATATAGCTACAATACAAGAAAAAGAAATTAATGAATTATATCAGAAAATTAGTGCCAATATCATAAAACACCATGAATAATATAATTTCATTTTTTAAATTAATTAGATTTAATAATTTAATAATTGTTGCGCTCACACAACTTATTATCAAGTTTAGTTTAATTAATCCATTTTTGGATAATTTCACACTCTCTAACAACCAGTTTTATCTTTTAGTACTTGCTAGTGTATTCATCACTGCCTCTGGCTACATCATCAATGATATTTATGACGTAAAAACCGATAAGATAAATAAAGAAGACAGCAGAATTATTGGCAAATCAATAACCTCAAGAAATGCTATTACATGGTATATTCTTTTCAATTTATTAGGATTAGGATTAGGCATCTACATTGCATATATAGTAAAACAACCCTACTACAGTTTGATTTTTATTTATTGTATCTTCAGCCTTTGGACTTACTCCAAACGTATGAAAACTTCTTTTCTTTTTGGTAACTTACAAGTTTCATTATTAACTGCACTTAGCATTTTCAATGTGGCTTTATTTGATATAATTCCGAATGGAATAAATAAAAATAATGGAGAAATGATGATTTTTAAAATTATCTTATTTTATGCTGCTTTTGCATTTATCATCACATTTATTCGTGAAATAATAAAAGATTTAGAGGATATGGAAGGAGATAAAAAAATACAAGCAAAAACACTAGCAATAACTTACGGAATTGAAAAAACAAAGCGGATTTCATTAGTTTTTACAATTTTCACTTTCTTAGGAATTGCTTATTTTCAATACTTCCAATACAGTATAGCTAGTAGTAAATTTGAATATGAGATTTCTATTTGGGGAGTAAATAAAATTGCTATTATATATGCAATTTTCATTCAATTCCTATTCTTGTTTTTAGGTTTTAAAATTTACACTTCAAAATTAAAGAATGACTTTTATTATATTAGTCAACTTTGTAAAATTATTATGATAGTTGGGATATCATCCATACCTCTTTTCACCTATCTACACCTAAACTAAATGTTAAAAAAATTATCAGAACAATACAATATAATTCTAGGATCAGCATCTCCCAGAAGAAAAGAACTTTTATCAGATCTTGGCTTAAGTTTCAGCATTCAGACTACTGACAAAGAAGAAACATTCATGCATTCATTAAAGGAAGAAGAAATCGCAGAGTTTTTAGCCAAACAGAAATCAGAATTTCTTTCAGAGAATTTACAACAGAATGATTTATTAATAACGGCAGACACTATAGTTTCTTTTAAAAATAAATTATTAAACAAACCAAAAAATAAGGAAGAAGCATTTGAAACACTTAACAAACTTTCAGAAAATACACATAAAGTCATAACAGGAGTTTGCCTAAAATCCAAAAACAAAGAGATTCTTTTTTCAGTAACTACACTGGTAACTTTCAAAGCATTATCAGAGGATGAAATAAATCATTACATTAATAAATACAACCCATATGATAAAGCAGGGGCCTATGGAATTCAGGATTGGATTGGAAAGATTGGAATCAATAATATTAATGGTTCCTACACAAATGTTGTTGGCTTACCTATTTCAGAGCTATACCAACACTTAAAAATATTTATTTAGAAAGTAAATTTCTTATCTTTGCGCCAAAACCAAGTAAATGTCAAAATCAAAAATTGTATTTTTTCTAAAAACATTATTAATATTATTAGTAGTCCAAGGGTGTACCCCAATGAATAAAATTACTTACCTAAATGATAGTCAACTTGGGGAGTGGGATGTTTCACCAGTACCACCAAAGCATCATTTAGAGATTGGGGATATTTTAATGGTCAAAGTAATCAGTAGAAATGAAGAATCTAATGATTTATTCAATATTGAAAACAATACAAATAGTGCAAACCCAAGTCTTACAGCAGCTAACCTATATTTAAATGGATTTACTATTAGCCAAGAAGGAACTATTGACATACCTAATGTTGGAAAGATTTTTGTCCTTAATCAAAGCTTAGAAGAAGCGAAAGAAACAATATTAGGAAAGGCAGAAGAATACCTTATCAACCCATTTGTAGTTGTAAAACTAGCAAATTTTGAATTTACTATTTTAGGAGAGATAAACATTCCAGGAAATTATCCTGTTCATAAAGAAGGACTAACGATCTATGATGCTCTTGCTATGGCTGGAGACATAACAGATTATGGAAATTTAGCAAAAGTTAAGATTATTCGTTCTCACAAAAACAAAAAACAAGTCTATCATATAAATTTAACAAACACTAATGTACTAGCTTCTGAATTTTACTACCTCAGAAACAATGACTTAATCTACGTACAACCTTTAAGATTTAAAGGATTCAGAAAATCACAATCGCAAGTACTACTATCAACATTAACAACTATAGCTGTATTGTTTAATGTTTACCTAAAAATATCCGAATAAAAATGCAGGAAAAACAAGTATCACAAGAAGAAACAATTGACATAAAAGCACTAATTCTAAAATATGCACAGTATTGGTATTACTTTGTACTCTCAATTTTGTTTTTTGGCTGCATTGCATTTTTAAACAACCGCTATACAGTACCTGAATATAGTGTCTCAACAACTCTTTTAATTAGAGATGATAACAATACTCAACTAGGTGCCGAAAATTTATTGGAAGGATTAGAGTTATTCAGTGGAAAAAAGAATTTAAAAAATGAAATTGTAATTCTTAAATCATATAGCCTTTCAGAGAAAGTAATAAAGGAACTTAATCTTGGTATTTCATATTATCAACATGGTTTTTTACAAACAAATGAAATGTTTGGAAATTCGCCATTTAATGTAAGAGTTGACTCTTCTCACCTTCAAATTACGGGAGTTAACTTTAAACTTACTCCTATAAATAATGAAGAATTCACACTTTCAGTTGTAGCAGATAATCAATATCCTTATACTATTTTAAGTAAAAATATTGAAAAATCCATAACTGCAAATATTAATGTTAAAGAAAAATATGCTTTTAACTCACTTATAGAAACGGAATTTTACGCTTTTACAGTAAAAAAATCTATTCATTTCAATCTAGAGCAAGTAATTGAGAGTGAAAAGTATTTTTCTTTTAAATTACATCAAATAGATAGATTAGCAAACAATCTTATTGAAAAAGTTATTATTAACCCAGTTAATAAAGAAACCTCTATACTTAATCTAAATATAAAAGAACGAACTCCCAGGAAAAGTATTCATATATTGAATAAAATTACTGAAATTTACATTAGAAGTGGATTAGATGAAAAGAATTTAATGGCTATCAATACCATTCATTTTATTGATGAACAATTGACAATTATTAAAGACTCTTTATCTGGAATTGAAAGAAAATTAGAGCTATTTAAAACTAAACATCCAGATTTGGAAATAGTCGACAAAGAATATGGAACCTATTTTCAAAAACAAAAATTAGATAATTCATTATCAGAGCAATCTGTTAACATTAAATACTATAAGTCTTTACTCTCTTATTTGAAGAATGATAAAAACACAAATAGCATAGTATCTCCTACATCAATGGGAATAAGTAATCCTGAACTTAATAGCTTAATTAACCAGCTATTACAATTACACGCTAAAAAAGGAGAATTACAACTGACTACTACTGGCAAAAACCCCACCTATATAGCTGTTTTATCACAAATAAATCACACTAAAAAGACAATTATAGAAAATGTAAATAACCTCATTTCATCAGCATCAATTTATGAAGTCGATTTAATAGATAGGATAACTACTTTTGATAAAAAAATCAACAAACTACCTGAAGCTGAAAAAGATTATCTTATCCTAAGAAGAAAGTATGAATACAATGAACAAACTGCTATTTACTTACAACAAAAAAGATATGAAGCATCCTTAGCAAAAGCAGGGACAGAATCAGATCATAAAGTAATTGATTATGCAAGGTTAGATAATGAAAAACCAATTAGCCCAAGAAAAAGTTTAGCTTATTTTATTGCACTACTTTTTGGCTTACTACTACCTATTACCTTTATATCATTAAGAGATTTCTTTAGTGACACTATTAAAAGTAAATCAGACTTATTAAATAGCACAAACATTCCTATACTTGGACTTGTGGGGCATAGTGACAATCCTAGAAGCTTAGTTGTTCCAAGTGCATCTAAATCAATTATTGCTGAATCTTTCCGTGCGCTCAGAACAAACATACAGTATTTAGCAGCCGATAAAGAAAAGAAAGTAATTACAGTTACTTCATCAATTGGTGGAGAAGGCAAAACATTCACAACAATGAATCTTGCGGCTATCTTTGCTCTTTCAGGACATAGAACTATTCTTATTGGGGGAGATTTAAGAAAACCTAAATTACATGAGGATTTTAAAGTTGATACTTCAAAAGGACTAAGTAGTTATCTTATTAATAAATCAAATTTGACAGAGGTGATTGAAAAAACTGAAATTGATACTCTTGATGTTATCGCTTCAGGACCTACACCACCTAACCCTGCTGAACTTTTAGACAGTAAAAAAATGAGAGACCTAATAATGGAGTTAAATAAAACATATGATTATGTAATTATTGACACCCCTCCTATTGGTTTAGTTACTGATGGGGTTATATTGATGCAAAATGCTGATGTTAATCTTTATGTTGTAAGGCATAATTATTCTAAGACAAGTGCACTTAATATAATCAACAACTTATATCGTCAAAAACAAGTAGAAAACGTACACATCATTATAAATGACTTTAAACATACTTCTTCAGGCTATGGATATGGTTATGGATATGGATACGGATCTTCAGGGTATGGTTATTATGAAAATGAGGAAGATTAACCTTTAAATATTGATTTAAAGCGGAGTTCTAAATTTATTGGTATTTTTCTTTTTTTTATCCTTTTATTTTCATCAGTTTTGCAAAAATTTAAAAGCATGAGCAATAAAAAAGGAAGACCAGCAAATAAAATACAAGATCTACAGTTTTTTGGTGAATTTGGAGGTGTAAATCCATCCATTGCAGACTCATCAACATTTACCTATTTAGCAGGAAAGACTATGGGAGATGTTTTTGAAGGAACACAAGAAGGATGTTACCTTTATTCTCGTCATACAAACCCATCTACATCTTATTTAGGACAAGCAATTGCCGGAATGGAGTATACTAAAGGCGCTATCCTTTCAGCATCAGGAATGGGAGCTATTACTACAACTCTATTGCAATTATGTAGTGCTGGTGACGAAATAATCAGTAGCCGTACAATTTATGGTGGTACTTATGCTTTTATGAAAAACTATTTACCAAAGTTTAACATTAAAACAACTTTTGTAAATACAACTAAGCTTGAAGAGATTGAGGCTGCAATTACTAAAAACACAAAAGTAATTTATTGCGAAACTATGAGTAATCCTTTACTTGAGGTTTCTGACATTAATGCAATTGCTGAAGTAGCTAAGAAACATGGGATCAAATTTGTGGTTGACAACACTTTTACTCCAATGATTTTTTCTCCTGCAAAAATGGGTGCTGATGTTGTTATTCATTCTTTAACAAAGTTTATTAATGGTACTTCTGACACGGTTGGTGGAGTTGTTTGTTCTGATGAAGAGTTCATCAGCAGTATGATTGATGTAAACTCAGGAAGTGCTATGCTACTTGGCCCTGTAATGGATGCTATGCGTGCAGCAAGTATTCTTAAAAATATCCGTACGCTACACTTAAGAATGAAAAAACATTCTGAAAACGCAATGCACTTAGCAAATGCTTTCAAAAAAGATGGGCTTAGAGTAATTTATCCAGGTTTAGAAGAGCACCCACAGCATGAGATGATGAAAAATTGCATGAATAATGGTTTTGGTTTTGGTGGTATGTTTGTTATAGACACTAAAACGAAAGAGAAAGGGAATGCACTTATGGAAGAAATGCAAAACAATAACCTAGGTTATTTAGCCGTAAGTTTAGGATTCTACAAAACATTATTTTCAGCACCGGGATTATCTACTTCATCTGAAATTCCAGAAGAAGAAAGAAATACAATGGGACTTTCTGATGGTTTAGTGCGTATTTCAATTGGATTAGATAATGATATTGAAAGAACCTACGACACAATGGCTGACTGTATGAAAAAAGTAGGCATCCTCTAACAAATACTTTTTTATCTTTACCATCCTAATTTTAAACTTTTAAGATGACTGATAATAAGATTCCTTATTTACTAGCTTTATCTCCAATTCTATTTTTAATAGTATTACTTTCCTTTAATGTTATAATGTTTGATGACGTCCTTGGTGGGGCCAATCAGTTAGCTCTATTATTTTCAGGAGCATTAGCCGCTATAATTGGAATCTATTATGGAAGTAAATGGAAGGATATCATGGAAGGAATTGGCAACAGTATCAAATCCATAGTCCCTGCAATTATTATGCTTTTACTGATTGGTTCTCTAGCCGGTACTTGGTTAATTTCAGGAGTTATCCCAACAATGATATATTATGGATTACAAGTTCTTAGCCCTACAATTTTTTTATTTGCTACTGCTATTATAACTGCTATAGTATCACTCGCAACAGGAAGTTCATGGAGTACGATAGCAACAATAGGAATAGCCCTTTTAGGAATTGGGACTGCAATTGGTTTACCAGTAGGGCTGATAGGAGGAGCTATCATTTCAGGGGCTTATTTTGGAGATAAAATGTCACCACTTTCAGATACAACCAATATGGCAGCAGCCCTAAGTGGAGTAGATTTATTTGACCATATAAAATACATGATGTACACAACTGTACCTTCCTTTATAATCACTTTAATTTTATTTTTAGGAATCGGATTTTATTACACTACCGACATTTCATCAGGACAAATTGATGAAGCGCTTGGAATTATTGCTAATAAATTCACAATTACACCTTGGTTACTTTTAGTTCCTATAGCAGTCATAATTATGGTAATAAAGAAGATAGCTGCAATCCCTGCTTTATTTTTCGGAACTTTATTAGGAGGAATCTTTGCCATCCTCTTTCAAGCAGAAATAGTAGTTGAAGTTTCAGGAGCTTCAGTTAGCTCTATTAGCTCTTATTATATAGGCGTACTTAATGCCATGATTGGAGATATTAATTTCACCACTATAAACGCAAGTATTAATGACGTGTTTAATATTGCAATAGCAGATAGAAGTGATTTACTAAAATCAGGAGGAATGTACGGAATGTTAAACACGCTACTTCTCATGTTTTGTGCCATGACTTTTAGTGGAGCAATTGAATCAACAGGATTATTAAGTAGAATGGCAGAACCAATTGTAAAATACGCACAAAATACAGGAAGTCTAATAGCAACTACAGCCTGCACTTGTATTTTCTTTAATATTACTACTTCTGACCAATACATGAGTATTATAGTCCCAGGACGTATGTTTGCTGACACTTACAAAGAAAAAGGTTTAGCGCCGGAAAACTTAAGTCGAACTCTAGAGGATAGCGGTACAGTAACTTCAGTTCTTATCCCTTGGAACTCTTGCGGAGCTGCACAATCAGCAGTATTAGGAGTGGCTACCTTAACTTATTTACCTTTCTGTTTTTTTAATCTTATTTCACCACTAATGACAATTACTTATGGATATTTTGGAATTAAAATTAAGAAAATCCATTCTGCGTAAAATTAATCCTTAATTAAAAAGGTCTTTTAGCTTTTCGATTACATAATCAATCTCCTCTTTTGTATTGTATTTACTAAAAGAAAAACGAACCCCTGGACGTCTACTATCAGGTGCAATAGCCGAAAGCACATGTGAACCTGTATTACTACCTGAAGAACAAGCAGAACCACCACTACAAGCAATACCCATAATATCTAGGTTAAACAATAGCATTTCTGCCATATCACTTTCAGGAAAACTACAACTTAACACAGTATATAAACTATTATCTAAATCTGTACATTTTCCATAAAACTGAACATCTTTAATTTCTGACTGCAATTGATCTATCATGTAATGCTTCAATCCTTTAATATACGTAACTTCTTTTTCCAAATGCGCATAAGCCATTTCCATGGCCATGGCCATAGCGGAAATTCCGTAAACATTTTCAGTTCCTGCACGCATATTTCTTTCTTGCCCACCCCCTCTTAGGAAAGGTTTTATTTGGATATCTTCTGACACATATACAAAACCTACTCCTTTCGGGCCATGAAATTTATGTGCTGAAGCAGCCATAAAATCAACATTTAACTCTTGCATATTAAAAGGAAAGTGTGCTATAGTTTGCACTGTATCCGAATGAAAAATCGCATTATATTCCTTGCAAACATCTCCAATCTGTTTTATATTCTGAATAGTTCCAATTTCATTATTCGCATGCATAATAGAGACAAATGTTCTCTCGTTATCTTTTAATAACTCTTTTAAGTGAGTAAGCGAAACCTCTCCATCTTTATCTATATTGACATAAGATAGTTTAATCTTTCCTGCTGCGGCTAAATCCTCCAAAGGATGCAAAATAGCAAGGTGAGAAATTTTAGAAGTAATTGCATGCTTAATATCATTATCATAAATCCCACACATAATTGCCATGTTATCAGCCTCAGTCCCTCCTGAAGTAAAAAATATTGATCCAGGTGACGTGTTCAAAATATTAGCAATAGTTTTACGCGCATTTTCAATCACTATTTTCGACTCTCTACCAAATGAATGCATAGATGATGGATTACCATAAGATGTTTTCATCATTTCACTCATCATCTCGATAATTTCTGGCGCCATTGGTGTAGTGGAAGCATTATCTAAAAAAACTCTTTTCATTAAATCAATTTCTTAATTTCGTTAATCATATTTTCTGCTAAAGCATTTGCTTTATCTTCTCCTTTACTTTCTGAATATATCCTTATTATAGGTTCAGTATTCGATTTCCTAAGATGCACCCAACCTTCTTTAAAATCAATCTTTAATCCATCAATAATTGTTATTTTTTCGTGCTTAAATTTTTCTTTCAAGGCCGTAAAAATAAAATTTAAATCGATTTCAGGAGTTAATTTCATTTTATTTTTTGAGATAAAATATTTAGGATAAGAATTCCTCAAGGCACTAGCTGATAACTTACGTTCGGCTAATTGCGTTAGAAATAAGGCAATTCCTATAAGAGAATCTCTACCATAATGCATTTCAGGATAAATAACTCCTCCATTTCCTTCTCCTCCAATAATAGCATTAGTTGCTTTCATTTTCTCCACTACATTCACCTCTCCTACAGCTGAAGCCTCATAACTTCCTTTATGCTCATTAGTTATATCGCTTAAAGCTCTCGTTGATGAAAGATTTGAAACAGTATTCCCTGGTGTTTTACTTAACACAAAATCAGCCACTGTAACCAAAGTATATTCTTCTCCAAACATAGATCCATCTTCACAGACTAAAGCTAACCTATCTACATCAGGGTCTACCACTATTCCAAAGTCTGCTTTTTCACTAACTACTAACTTTGATATTTCAGTTAAATTCTCGGGTAAGGGTTCAGGGTTATGCGGAAATTGGCCGTTTGGCTCACAAAATAATTTCACACACTTCACACCCATTTTCTCTAGCAAATTTGGCACCATAAAACCTCCTGTTGAATTTACCGCATCAACTACAACTTTAAATCCAGCTGATTTCACCAAATCAACATCTACTAAGTTTAATTTCAAAACTTCTTCAATATGTTTTTCATTAAAGCTATCATCAAAAGTATAATTTCCTAAATCATCTACCTCAGTAAATGTAAAATCATCATTCTCAGCTAAGGTTAAAATATTCTCTCCATCAGCAGCTGATAAAAATTCTCCTTTGGCGTTCAATAATTTCAAAGCATTCCATTGCTTAGGATTATGGCTAGCTGTAAGTATAATTCCGCCTGCACTTTTGTGCAATTGAACAGCAACCTCAATAGTAGGAGTTGTAGAAAGCCCTACATCCAAAACATCAAAACCACAGCCCATCAAAGTACCTGAAACAATATTACTTACCATCTCTCCTGAAATACGAGCATCACGACCAATAATTATTGTATTGGAGCTATTATGTTCTTTTCTTATAAAAGCCGCATAAGAAGCTGTAAAACGCACAATATCCAAAGGTGTGAGCGCATTTCCAACTTCCCCACCAATAGTACCTCTAATTCCTGAAATTGATTTAATTAATGTCATTTTCTATTCTTTATATTTATTATACAAAACTAAAACAATAATCTTATATTTCTATCTTTGCAAAAATTAATAACCCAGATAATATGAACTTCTACTTAACAGACATTCCTGAAAGAACACAAAAGCCGAGAGAAAATGGATTAACTATGATGATGGATAAAGGCTTAAGTATAAATGATACTAAAAATTTTATTGAAATGTGTGGACCCCATACTGATATCATTAAATTAGGTTTTGGGACTTCAGCCATATCTCCCAATATTGAATCAAAAATTAAACTGTACCAAGATGCAGGTTTAATGGTATATTTGGGAGGAACTTTATTTGAAGCTTTTATTATTAGAGGAATGCTAGAAGAATATAAAGCATTACTCAAAAAATGGAATATAACCATGTGTGAGGTTTCTGACGGAAGTATTGATATATCTCATGAAGAAAAATGCAAATATATTACTGATCTAGCTACAGAGTTTACAGTAGTTTCTGAAGTAGGCTCTAAAGATGAAAATGTATTAATTGCCCCTTACAAATGGATAGAGCTTATGCAAAAAGAATTAGAAGCTGGAGCATGGAAAGTCATTGCTGAAGCAAGAGAAGGTGGAAATGTTGGTATTTTTAACAAAACAGGTGATGTACGTTCAGATTTAATTGATGAAATTTTAACTAAAATATCTAGTGAAGATATTCTGTGGGAAGCGCCTAAAAAACCACAACAAGTTTGGTTTGTAAAACTTTTAGGAGCTAATGTAAATTTAGGGAATATTGCTTGGGATGAAGTAATTCCTTTAGAAACATTGAGGATAGGCTTAAGAGGAGATACTTTTGATACCTTTCTAAAAAAATAACAATGAAGCACTATTTTATACTTTTTATAAAAGGAATGAGCATGGGAATTGCCAATGTGATTCCTGGTGTTTCTGGAGGAACAATTGCACTAATAACAGGCATATATGAAGATTTAATAAATTCACTTAAATCATTTGACACCAAATCATTAAAACTTATTACCTCAATTCATATTTTAGGATTCATAAAACACACCAATTTATACTTTTTACTAGCAGTTTTTGGAGGGAGCATTGTTAGCGTGTTCAGTATTGCCAGCTTATTTAAATATTTATTTACTCACTACCCAATTCTTATTTGGGCATTCTTTTTCGGACTTATTATTGCCTCTATCTATTTTGTAGGGAAACGAATTTCAAAGTGGAATACTGCCACTATCATCAGCTTAGTAATAGGAACTTTAGTAGCTATATCGCTTAGTTTTATGACACCTGCTAGTGAAAATGATAATCTATTTTTTGTATTTATCTGTGGTATTATAGGGATAAGCGGAATGATGTTGCCAGGCTTATCTGGCTCTTTTATATTGATACTAATGGGTAATTACGAGTTACTTATGGTGACGGCCATAACAGAACTTAATATTCCATTACTGAGTGTTTTCTTTCTAGGATCAGCTTTTGGGCTTATGAGTTTTTCTCATATACTTTCATGGGTATTTAAACATTACAAAAACCAAACTCTCGCCCTACTTACAGGATTTATACTAGGTTCATTAAGTATCATTTGGCCATGGAAAGAGGTTGCAGAAAGCATCATTATAAAAGGAAAAGAAAAAATAATTGCCTACAACTGGTACTTCCCAAATGAACTAAATATTGAAACTACACTAGCCATCCTTCTTATATTGGCGGGAATACTTAGCGTATATGCGCTAGAGAATTTTGCTGTAAATAAAAAATAGATGCGCACTTTTGGATTAATAGGGAAAACGCTAGCACACTCATTTTCAGAAAGATATTTTAGAGATAAATTTCATAATGAAGATATTAATGATGCTGAATACAAAAATTTTGAATTAAACAATATATCAGAATTTACAGATTTAATCAGTAAAATGAAGCTCTCAGGTCTAAATGTAACTATACCCTACAAGGAAAGTGTAATTCCTTTTTTGGATGAACTAACACCACAAGCAGAAGCTATAGGGGCAGTAAACATCATAGAGTTTAAAGGCAATAAACTAATAGGACATAATACCGATACAATCGGTTTTTCACAAAGCATACATCCTATACTAAATGGAAGAAGTAAAGCCTTAATACTGGGGAACGGTGGAGCTTCAAAAGCTATACAATACGCACTAAAAATACTAAATATTGAATATAAAATAGTCAGCAGAAAATCCTCATTTGATTATTTAGATATAAGTATTGAATCTATTGGTTATCATAATATTATAATCAACACAACACCTTTAGGTACATATCCTAAAATAGCTGATTCCCCTCAGATACCATACAAGGAATTAAATGAAAAACATTTACTATTTGATGTGATTTATAATCCCCCAGAAAGCGCATTTCTACGCTTTGGAAAAGCAAGAAATTGCAGCATTAAAAACGGATTGGAAATGCTTGAAATTCAAGCTGAATCATCTTGGAATATTTGGAATAGTTAAGTCGTTAAATATTAGTAAATTTGCAATCAAATATAAGAAACGTGAACGAAAAGAAAGAAAAAGAAATTATAGAAGCAGTAGTTACAACTACATCTTCTCAGCAGTCAACAGCCAATAATAGTGATTTAGAGATTGAACAAGTAATCGAAAAAATTGATTTGCTTTCTCAGAACGAGAACCCCTACCTAGTTTCAAAAAAGATAGAAGATTTAAAATCTATTTTCTACATTAAACTTAAAGAAAAAACGGCAGAAAAAGAAGTAATAATTCTTGAAGAAACACCAACTACAGTACAAGATGAATCTTCTGAGGAAAAAAGTAAAGAAATTACGCTACACCCTCTAGAAATTGAATTCAAAACATCCTACAGGAAATTCAAAAAAGTCAAGTTTGAATACCGTAAGAAAAGAGATGGACAGGAAGTTGACAACCTTAAAACTAAACAGCAGATAATTGCTGACATTGACAAATTAACACAAGAAGATGAGTCTATAAAAAAGACTTTTGAGCATTTTAGAATCCTTCAGGAGCAATGGAAGAATACAGGACACGTTCCTCAAACTGAAAACAATAATCTTTGGCAATCCTATCACCATCATGTTGAATTGTTTTACGACTACATAAAACTAAACAATGACTTAAGAGATTTAGATTTCACAAGAAACCTAGAAGAAAAAATAGCTATATACGAAAAAGCTGAAGCATTACTAAATGAAAAGTCATTTAACAAAATACACAACACTTTACAGGAACTTCATGAGCACTGGAAAAATGTTGGTCCAGTAAAAAGAGAACTCCGAGAAGAACTTTGGGAGCGCTTTCAAAACATAAGCAAAACACTAAACAAGAAGCGTAATGATTACTTCTTAAAAGAAAAGGAAAAAGATCAGAAAAAGCTTATTCAGAAAGAAGAAATCTGCAAGAAAATTGATACTCTAACCTTAACAACAATATTTTCACATAAAGAATGGGAAGAAGCTAACAATCAATGCTCTGAACTTGAAAAAGAATGGAAAGATATTGGCCGATTAAACAAAGTTGAAAACAGCATTGCATGGAAAAGTTTAAGAACAGTCTTAAATAATTTTTATGATAAAAAGAACGCTTATTATAAGCAGAAGAAAGAAGAAGGGAAAAATATCTTAAAAGTAAAAATTATCATCTGTGAAAAATCAGAAAAGTTACAAAATAGCACGGATTGGCAGGTAACAGGAAACCAATTAATAACACTACAAAACGAATGGAAAAATGCAGGATTCTCATCTGCCGATCAATCCAATAAAATATGGAAGCGATTTAAAGCTGCTTGCGACACTTTCTTTAATGCAAGGAAAGTGCATTACAAAGCTATGGATAAAGAGAAAGAAGGGGCCTTAAAGGAGAAAGAAGAGCTTCTACTTACGCTTAAAGAATTTAAAGCCTCTTCAAATTCAAAAGACGATATTAAAAAGCTTAAGGAATTCTCTAATCAATGGAAAAAGCTAGGACATATTCCTAGAGATAAGATGAAAATAAATGATGAATTTTTTGATTTAATTAATGCTAAATTTGAAGAACTAGGTCTAAGTAAAAAAGTATTAGCAGAAGAACAATATAAAAACAAGGTCAGCTCGATAAAAGGAAATGGCAAAGCCATTAGTAGCGAAAAACAGTTTTTAAGATTAAAAATAGATAACCTTAAAAAGGAAATCTCTCAATACGAAAACAATATATCATTCTTTGGCAAAAACAAAAGCACTGAACCGCTAAGGAAGCAAGTTGAAGAACAAATCGCTAAAGCAAATACTGATATTGAAGCTCTAAAACAAAAACTTCAAATCCTTAACAAAGGGTAAATGCAATTTAAACTAGAATCAGAATTTTCTCCTACTGGCGATCAACCATCAGCAATAAAACAATTAGTTGACGGATTGAATGATAGTGAGGATTTTCAGACTTTGCTAGGAGTAACAGGTTCAGGAAAAACATTTACGATTGCCAATGTGATTAAAGAGGTTAATCGCCCCACCCTTGTCTTAAGTCATAACAAAACACTTGCCGCACAACTCTTTAGTGAATTCAAGCAATTCTTCCCTGATAATGCAGTGGAATATTTTGTATCATATTACGATTACTACCAACCAGAAGCCTATATTCCTAGTTCAGGAACTTATATTGAAAAAGATTTATCCATAAATGAAGAAATTGAAAAATACCGACTGAACACAACTTCTTCCCTACTCTCTGGAAGAAAAGATGTGATTGTAGTTGCCTCAGTAAGTTGTATTTACGGAATTGGGAATCCTGAGGATTTTCATAATGGAATAATTGATATTGCTGAAGGAGATATTATTAGTCGAGATCAGTTTTTACAAAAACTTGTACTTGCCCTTTATAGCCGCACAACTGCTGAATTTACTAGAGGTAATTTCAGAGTAAAAGGAGATACTGTTGATGTATTTTTAGCACATAATGATATTGCTTATCGTTTTCATTTTTTTGGGAATGAAATTGAAGAAATTGAAAGCTTTAATCCAGAGAATGGGAAGATAATTGATTCCCTTAAAGAAGTTAGGGTTTATCCTGCCAGCATCTTTGTAGCCTCAAAAGACAAAATACATGGTGCCATCTCACATATACAAGATGACTTAAGAAAACAGGTCGATTATCTTCAAGAAATAGGACTTTCTACTGAAGCAAAGCGATTAGACGAACGCACCAACTTTGATCTGGAAATGATTAAAGAACTAGGGTATTGTTCAGGAATTGAAAACTATTCTAGGTATTTTGATGGTAGAAATGAAGGTAGCCGACCTTTCTGTTTATTAGATTATTTTCCATCTGATTTTATTACTGTGATTGATGAAAGCCATGTAACCCTACCACAAATACGTGCTATGTATGGCGGTGATAAAGCAAGAAAAATTAACCTAGTAGAACACGGATTTCGTTTGCCAGCTGCAATGGACAACAGACCACTCAAGTTTGAAGAATTTGAAATGATAAGCAATCAAACTATTTACGTTAGTGCTACTCCTGCTGATTATGAGCTAGAAAAATCTGAAGGTATAATTGCAGAACAAATTATTCGCCCAACAGGATTGCTTGAACCAATCATTATTGTGCGTCCTTCTGGAAATCAGATTGATGACTTACTAGAAGAGATTAGGATACGAATTGAGAAAAGAGAACGAGTACTCGTTACTACCCTGACCAAAAGAATGGCTGAGGAATTCAGTAAATATCTAACAAAATTTAGCATTAAATGTCGCTACATTCATTCTGATGTTGACACCCTGGAAAGAGTAGAAATATTAAATGGATTAAAGGAAGGAGAATTTGATGTATTAATTGGAGTAAACTTATTAAGAGAAGGCTTGGATTTACCTCAAGTAAGTTTAGTTGCTATTATGGATGCTGATAAAGAAGGATTTCTAAGATCAGAAAGAGCTTTAACCCAAACTGCTGGTAGGGCTTCTCGAAACATTAACGGACTTGTAATCATGTATGCAGATAGAATTACAAACTCAATGAGAAAAACTATTGATGGAACCAATAGAAAAAGAGAAAAACAACAGGCCTACAATAAAAAGAATGGCTTAACGCCTCAACCCCTATTACAGAAAAAAGGAAATTCATTAACTGATAGTTTAAACCCTTACAAAATTACCGGACCAAGTACCAATAAAAATATACCAAATATTGAAAATGCTAATAGCGATCAGTTAAAAAAGATGATTAGTCATACAAAAAGAGAAATGGAGCGTATGGCAAAAAATCTAAATTTTATGGAAGCTACTCGTTTACGGGATGAATTGAAAGAACTAGAAGAAAAGCTTAAAAAAAGGCATAAAAAAAACGGGCAATAAGCCCGTTTTATTTTGTATATTATATTAAGCTAATTAAGCGTTTACAATATTTTTAGCTACAGGTCCTTTTTCACCATCTCCTGGCTCAAAAGATACCGCTGAACCTTCTTTTAAAGTTTTGTAACCTTCAATTTGAATTTCTTGGAAATGCGCAAAGTAATCAGTTCCGTCTGAACCTTCAATGAAACCATAACCTTTACTTGCATTAAACCATTTTACTGTTCCTTCCATAATTGTTTTTTTAAATTTTATTAATACTAGTGGGAACAACCCCACAAAACTGCGGCAAATATAGTAAAATTTTAATACAAATGACTTTTTGATGATAATAATGTATTTTTTAATAACATTGCAATTGTCATAGGCCCTACTCCACCAGGTACAGGAGTAATAAAATTACACTTATTTTTAACTCCTTTAAAATCAACATCTCCTAGCAACTTCCAGCCACTTTTGGTCTTATTTGACTTCACTCTTGTTATTCCAACATCAATAATAGTAACCCCTTCCTTGATCATATCAGCTGTAACAAACTCAGCTTTACCTAAAGCTACAATTAAAATATCAGCTGTTTTAGTAATCTCATTGAGGTTTTTTGTCCTACTATGAGTAAGTGTAACAGTACAATTTCCAGGATTAGTATTTCTTGCCATTAAGATACTCATTGGCGAACCTACGATATTACTTCTGCCAATTACTACACAATGTTTTCCTGATGTCTCTACATTATACCTTGCTAATAACTCTAAAATTCCCGCAGGAGTTGCAGGAAGATAAGTAGGTAAATTTAAAGCCATTTTACCAATATTAGTAGGATGAAAACCATCAACATCTTTTGATGGCAGTATAGCTTCAGTCACTTTCATTTCATCAATATGACTAGGTAAAGGCAATTGCACAATCAAACCATCAATATCAGAATTGTTATTAATTTTATCCACTTCAGCAAGTAATTGCTCTTGCGTAACGGTTGTATCCAAACGAATCAATGTGGAATTAAATCCTACTTTTAAACAAGCTTTAACTTTTGCATTTACATAAGTTTCACTTGCACCATCCTTTCCAATAAGTATTGCTGCCAAATGTGGTTTTTTACCTCCACTAGCAACTAATTGAGCTACCTCAACAGCAATCTCATCTTTAATATCATTTGATGTTTTTTTTCCGTCAAGTAAAATCATTCTTGTCTTTATATTCTTTATTCTAATCTCTAAATGCAAAACTACTAGGTAGCAATGTTAGTTCCTTACTTCATTCCAGGCATTCCTCCCTGTCCTTTCATCATCTGCATCATTTGCTTTGCTCCACCTCCTTGCATCATCTTCATCATTTTACCCATTTGGCTAAACTGCTTAATTAACTGATTCACCTCAACTACTGAAGTTCCACTACCACTAGCAATTCTTTTCTTTCTACTTCCATTCAATAACTTAGGATTTTCACGCTCTTGTTTGGTCATAGAATGTATAATTGCTTCAATTCCCTTAAATGCATCATCTTCAACATCCACGCCCTTCATAGCCTTTCCCATTCCAGGAATCATACCCATCAAGTCCTTCATGTTTCCCATCTTTTTTACTTGCTGGATTTGCTTTAAGAAATCATCAAAACCAAATTGGTTTTTAGCAATTTTCTTCTGCACTTGCCTAGCTTCCTCTTCATCAAACTGTTGCTGAGCACGCTCCACTAAGGAAATAACATCTCCCATTCCTAAAATACGGCTTGCCATTCTATCAGGATGGAATACATCAAGCCCATCCATTTTTTCGGAAGTTCCAATAAATTTAATTGGCTTATCCACAACTGAACGAATAGTAAGTGCAGCACCACCTCTAGTATCACCATCTAGTTTGGTAAGGACTACTCCATCAAAATTTAATTTATCGTTAAAAGCTTTTGCCGTATTTACTGCATCTTGCCCTGTCATGGAATCCACAACAAATAAAATTTCCTGAGGATTAACAGCCTTCTTAACAGCTGCTATTTCACTCATCATAGTTTCATCAACAGCCAAACGACCAGCAGTATCAATAATTACGACATTATGTCCATTTGTTTTAGCATGCTTAATTGCATTTTGAGCAATTACTACAGGATTTTTATTTTCCCTATCCTGAAAAACATCAACACCAACTTGCTCTGCCAATACCCCAATTTGATCAATAGCAGCAGGACGATATACATCACAAGCTACCAATAAAGGATGCTTACTTTTATTATTTTTAAGATGTAATGCTAGCTTTCCAGAAAAAGTAGTTTTACCACTTCCCTGCAAACCTGCAATAAGAATTACTGTTGGCGAACCCTCTAAGGAAATTTCAGACTGCTCACTCCCCATAAGTTCAGCCAATTCATCCTTCATTATTTTAGTAAGCAATTGTCCTGGATCAATAGCAGTAAGCACTTTTTCTCCTAAAGCTTTTTCCTGAACCTTTGCTGTAAAAGATTTAGCTGTTTTAAAATCAACATCAGCTGAAAGTAATGCCTTACGGATTTCTTTCATTGTTTGAGCAACATTAATTTCGGAAATACTGCCCTGCCCTTTTAAAACTTTAAATGCCTTATCTAGTTTTTCTGATAAATTTTCAAACATATTCTTTTTACTATTAAGTTACAAAAATAGTGAATTCAATTACTAATTAACGACTACACCATATAAATCAAAATGATCCGTCTTTTCAATAAGCACATTAGCAAAATCACCCATTCTTATATAAGTTTCAGTTGCTTTTACCAATACCTCATTATCCACATCAGGACTATCAAACTCAGTACGACCAATAAAATAATCTCCCTCCTTACGGTCAAATAATACTTTAAAGGTTTTTCCTATTTTTTCTTGATTTAACTCCCAAGAAATATGCGTTTGCAAATCCATAATTTCTTCTTGCCTTGCTTTTTTCACTTCATCAGAAATATCATCATCCAGAACGTGAGCAGAAGTATTTTCTTCATGAGAATAAGTAAACACTCCCAGTCTATCAAATTTTGTGTCCTGAACCCATTGTTTTAATTCTTGGAATCTTTCTTCTGTTTCACCAGGATAACCTACTATCAATGTAGTTCGGATAGCCATATTTGGTACTTTTTCCCTAAATGCTTTCAACAAATCATCTGTCTTTTTATGAGAAGTTCCTCTTTTCATAGATTTCAGAATTTCATCATTTATATGCTGCAAAGGAATATCAATATAATCACATACTTTATCATTCTCTCTAATTACATCTAACACATCTTGTGGAAATCCTGTTGGAAAAGCGTAATGCAAGCGAATCCATTCAATTTCTTCTACCTTAGCTAGTTCAATCAATAAATCAGCCAATCTTCTCTTTTTATAAATATCTAATCCATAAAAAGTTAAATCCTGAGCAATAAGTATCAATTCCTTAACCCCATTTTTAGCTAAATTTTTAGCCTCAATAACTAATTTTTCAATAGGAGTAGATCTGTGTTTACCTCTCATAAGTGGAATAGCACAAAATGAACAAGGTCTATCGCAACCTTCGGCAATTTTAAGATAGGCATAATGCTTAGGCGTAGTTGTTAATCGTTCACCTAGTAACTCATGCTTATAGTCAGCACCTAAAACTTTTAATAGTTTTGGTAAATCAGTAGTTCCAAAATACTGATCAACATTAGTAATCTCTCTCTCTAAATCTGGCTTATAGCGTTCAGATAAGCAACCCGTAACATACAATTTATCAATCTCACCTGCTTGTTTGCGCTCTGCATGTTCTAAAATAGTATTAATAGATTCCTCCTTTGCGTTATCAATAAAACCACAAGTATTTATCACAACAATATTGGAATCATCCTTTTCCGATTCATGTTCCACCTCCATATTATTGGCAACCAATTGACCCATCAAAACCTCAGAATCATAGACATTCTTAGAACAGCCTAAAGTGATGACATTAATTTTGTTCTTCTTTGTTGATTTTGTTCTCATTTAGTTAAATAGTGAATCTATAAATTCATTTTTATTAAAGACTTGTAAATCTTCCACCCCCTCACCAACACCAATATAACGAACAGGAATCTGAAACTGATCAGAAATACCAATCACTACCCCTCCTTTTGCTGTACCATCTAGTTTAGTAAGTGCTAAAGAATTTACTTTAGTGGCTTTTGTAAACTGAGTTGCCTGTTCAATAGCATTTTGTCCTGTTGAAGCGTCTAACACCAACATTACATCATGCGGAGCATCAGGAATTAATTTAGTCATTACATTCTTTATCTTAGTCAATTCGTTCATCAAATTGATTTTATTATGTAGTCTTCCTGCAGTATCAATAATTACCACATCAGCACCACTTGCTTTTGCTGATTGTAAAGTATCAAAACAAACTGAAGCAGGATCAGAACCCATATCTTGTTTTACAATTGCAACTCCAGCCCTATCCGCCCAAATAACTAACTGATCAACTGCTGCTGCACGAAAAGTATCAGCTGCGCCTAGTACAACTTTTTTACCTTGTTGCTTAAATTGATGTGCTAATTTACCGATTGTAGTTGTTTTACCTACACCATTAACACCAACAACCATAATTACATAAGGTCCATTAATTTCAGGGATTTCATCATAAGATTCCTTCATTAATAATGATATTTCTTCTTTCAGAAAATCATTTAAATCACTCGTATTAATGTATTTATCTCTTGATACTCTTTCTTCGAGTTTACCAATAATTTTAAGTGTTGTTTCCACACCAATATCTGAAGTGATTAAGGCCTCTTCAATATCATCAAGTGCTAGCTCGTCAATAGTAGTTTTACCCGCAACAGCACGTGAGAGTTTATTGAAAACATTTTCTTTAGTTTTCTCTAAACCTTTATCAAGCTTATCTTTTTTATCTTTTGAAAAAAAACCGAATATCCCCATAATTATTTACTTTAATAAACACAAAAAGCTCCTTTCAAAGATAGAAAGAAGCTTTTGCCTGCGTATAATTAAATACTATTTTTTCGCAAAGAATTCTTTTACTTTATCCTTTGGTACAATTTCACTTTTAAAAGAGTAAGATCCACTTGCTGTTTTAACCATTTTCACAGCTTTAGTAAAAGCTTTTGCTCCTTTTTTCTGTAATGATGCTACTGTCTTTTTTGCCATTTTCTTTTATTTTATTTCTTTATGAACAGTCATTTTCTTCATGATAGAGTTGAATTTCTTCAATTCCATTCTATCTGGAGTGTTCTTCTTATTCTTAGTTGTAATGTGACGAGATGTTCCTGGTAATCCGCTTGCTTTATGCTCAGTGCACTCTAAAATAACCTGAACTCTATTTCCTTTCTTTGCCATTTTCTTATAATTTATTGGGCTGCAAATTTAATTAAATAATCTAAACTTAAACACTATTTATTGCTTTTTAATATCAATAAAGAATAAGTCATCTCTTACCTTAAAATCATGCTTATCAAAGCCTCCTAAATCTTGTTCCTTCCACTCAGCATTCGGGTATATCCAAAAATCCTCACTGCCTGTATTTATCAAAATAGGCATGTCAAATTCAGGGATTGCTTCCCATCTGTACAATAAAGTAATGTTTCTCCCCTCTTGATGAAGCTTATACTGAAAGACTGGAATTTCCTTATTCTTCAAATATTGATTAAAGAAATCTGTAAAATCTTTTCCTGATTTTTTATTGATATAGTTAATTATTTCTTGCCCATCAACTGTCTCATGTTTAAAATCATTAGCAATTCCTTTTATCATTTCAAACCATAATTCATCATCCTCAATCAAACTTCTAAGCGTATGCAACATTAACGACCCTTTATTATACATGTCAGAACTTCCTTCTGCATTTACATGATAAGTACCAATAACGGGCTTATCATTTTTGACACTTCTTTGTTGATTATTTACATAACTTAACATTGCATCATATCCATACATACACTCTACATATAACACCTCAGAATAAGTGCAAAAACCTTCATGCACCCACATATCAGCAATATCATTAGTAGTGATAGAATTTCCCCACCACTCATGTCCACTTTCATGCACAATTATAAAATCAAAATTTAGCCCATCAATAAAACGAGTATTCCCATGATAACCTGGCAAGTAATCATTTCCATAAGCAATAGCTGATTGATGCTCCATCCCTAAGTAAGGTGTTTCAACTAAAGCATAACCATCATTCCAAAAAGGATATGCACCAAAATATTTTTCGAAACATTCCATCATAGGTTTAACCTGTTTAAAATGTTCTTTTGCTTTATCCAAATTATCATGTAAGACATAATAATCCATACGCAAAGTATCATTTTTAGAAATATACGCTTCAGAAAAATGCACATAATCTCCAATATTTAACGTTACATTATAACTATTAATAGGATAGGAAACAAACCATTCACTAACATTTACCCAAGAGTTAAAATACTGATTCCATTCTGAAGTATCTTTTCTTAAATCCCCATTTGAAACAATTTTTGAAGGGTAACGAGCTGTACAGGTAATAACCATACTATCTGGTTCGTCAGATTGATGATCCTTACATGGCCACCAAACACTAGCTCCTAAACCTTGACAAGAAACTCCAATCCAAGGATTTCCATTATCATCCTTTTTCCAAGAAAAACCTCCATCCCATGGTGCATTTACCGCTTCTCTAGGATAACCACTATACCAAACCTTAACATTCGCTTGTTCTCCTTTTGTAAGTAATCTTGGGAAATTAATATAGACTGCATCAAACTCACGACTATATTCAAGTTCCTTCTGTTCAAACTCAATTCGCATTACCTCCATGTTCTGAGCTAAATCAATTTGCATTTTATCAAAGTCAGAAACAACAGTAAAATGAATAATGTTATAGGATTTTTCTAAAGACTGATCCTGATGATCAACCATTACAAATAAGTCATAAAAAGTTACATCATAGCAAGTTCTAAGCTCAGTAAGGTTTCCTCTCAAAGAATCCTTGCGTGTAAATTCTTGTGCTGTTCCTAAAAAGGAAAAAGCAATAAAGAATAATATAAGCGTATTTTTTTCCATAAAAAAACCCTTTTTCAAGGGCTAGTATTATATTACTATCACTTAATTACAAAGTTAAAGTTAAAACACAGGTTTCAGTTACCACTACAGCATTTATAGTTATATTTACAGTAGCAGAAGTTTCTGACTCCAACACTCCATTGCCTGAAATTGTACCGACAGACAAAGCAGACTGTGATGGAATTAAAATAATTCCAGCTTCAGAAATTGACCCATTAAAAGCTCCTGCAGTACCCAAATCAATCATTAAATCCCCTATATTATCGCCAGCTGATACTTCAATAGTTGATGGCAAAACTCCACCAACAAGATCACCATCACAAACAGAAGATAAATTCCAAGTATTCACCATAGCCTCATGTGAAAGCCAACAACTCCCATCATTACTAGTAGCTAGGGATTGATAATTCATTGCAGAACTATCCGTACATCCTTCAATAAGCGCCTCTTCTTTCTTACAAGAAGAAACAACAAGAGACACTCCTATAAACAATACTGCTGATATTTTAAAGATATTATTCATTTTGATTATAATTTGGTTATTAAATAAAAAAAGCTGCCATCAAAGATAGCAACTTTTTTATTATTCAATATATTTTATTGATTAAACAAGCACATTACCGTTTGCTTTAGCCTCAGCTAAAACAGCAGCAATACCTTTTTTATCAATTGTTCTTAATGCATTTACTGAAACTTTTAAAATAATTGTTTCACCAGTTTCAGGAATAAAAAACTTTTTAGTTTGTAAATTCGGATAGAACTTTCTTTTTGATCTATTCTTAGCGTGAGAAACATTGTTCCCTACCATTACTTTCTTTCCTGTTATTTGACAAATTCTTGACATATCTTCTTAATTTAGGGCTGCAAATATACAATCTAATCTAAATAAATTGAAATTTATTACTGTTTTTTTATTTTAGTATAAAGCAGATCTAAAGCACTTTCAGAAGCCTGATTAACAACAGATTGTCTGTTTCCTGAAAAAACAAAGCGACTAACCACTACACCCTCTGCACTTGCAATAGCAATAAAAACAGTTCCAATTGGATTTTTATTTGTCCCACCAGTAGGGCCAGCATAGCCACTTGTCGCTACAGCAAAGTCTGCATCAAATTTTTCCAAAACACTTTTAGTCATCTGCTCAACAACCTCAGCACTAACCTCAGTTTTTTCATCAATAATTGACCGACTAACTCCTAGAGTTTTTGTTTTAATCTCATTCTGATAAGCTACAACACCTCCTTTAAAATAAGAAGAACTACCTGAAACGGTAGTTAATTTGTAAGCAATTAAGCCTGCAGTACAACTTTCAGCAACTGCAACACTTACTCCTTTTTCAATACATAATTGCTGTAAATTATTTAGCAATGACATTTATTAGAAACCAATAGTTGGCCCTGTCAAATGTTTTTGTTCTTTAGGACGAATACTCATCACAGGAATTTCAGAATTATTAATAATATATCTAGCGGTAACACTTATGTTATTAGACAATGTTAATTCCTCCTTTTTAGTCATTATCATAATTAAATCAGCATCAAAACGCTTTTCATATTTAAAAACAAAATCACCTAAAGTTTGTTTTTTCTCTCCCTCAACCAATTCAGCAGTACATTTTACTCCAGCATCAGTAATGAATTTTTTTACTTGATTGATGTTTTTAATTAGTTTTTCTCTTACCTCTTGATTATCTCTAAGCACTACCGAAACTAAACGAATAGTTGCATCCCAATATCTAGCGTACTCTAAAGCGTAAGTAACCTTTTCCTTTGTTTGTTTTTCCAAATCAAGTGGGAGAATAATATTCTCGCAACCTTCCCTATGATCTTTACCCTTTATTGTAACCACAGGACAATGTGCCAGCCTTACTACACGCTCAGCATTAGAACCCATTATTTTTTTAGCTTTACCAGCCGACCCATCAGTCCCCATTATAATCAAATCAGCTGAAATCATTTCAGCCACTTCATTAATTTGGTTATATACTTTTCCTTTAGCTACCAAAGTTTCAACATGAACACCATATTTATCACCATACTCTTTCCCTATTTCCTGTAGCTTCTGATTTACCTTTAGCTGTAATTCATGACTTTTATCATCTAAAAACAAAGACTGCATCATACTTTGCTCTTCAACTACTGAGAGTAAAACTACTTCAGATTTTTTAATTTTTGCTAAATTAAAGGCTTGAGCTAGAGCAATCATAGATTGTGCTGAAAAACCAATAGGAACTAATATTTTACTTGCTGATATTGACATATTATTTATATTTTTGACAATACAAAATTACATATTTATATGCATATAATAGCAGAGACCGAATTAATACTTACTCCAGAAAATAAAATTTACCATCTCAATTTATCTAAAGATGAAATTGCTGACGATATAATACTAGTTGGAGATCCTGATAGAGTGAGCGTAGTTTCAAATAAATTTGACCATATTGAACATAAAATACAGAATAGAGAATTTGTTACCCACACAGGAATTTTAAATGGGAAAAGAATTAGTGCAATAGCAACTGGAATTGGTCCTGACAATATTGATATTGTCGTTAATGAACTTGATGCATTAGTGAATATTGATTTTAAAACCCGAACCATAAGTAAGAATAAGAAAACCCTTAACCTTATTCGCTTAGGTACTTCAGGGGCCTTACAGCAAGATATTGAAGTTGATTCCTTTCTAGTTTCATCTTTTGGATTAGGGTTTGACAACATTGCTCATTTCTATGAATCAGAAGAAATAATTGAAAAGGAGATGAGTAGTAAATACAAGCTACATGCTAGCTGGCCAGAAAATTTATCAAACCCCTATATTGTAAAAGCATCAGACAATCTGCTTTCACTTTTTCCTGATATAAAAAAAGGAATAACAGCAACTGCACCAGGCTTTTACGGACCTCAAGGAAGAACCTTAAGATTAAGCCCCAATATTACCAACTTACATGAAAAGATGGAAAGCTTTAATTATACTGAAAATAGAATTACAAATTTTGAAATGGAAACTTCTGCTCTATATTATTTAGGACAATCTCTTGGGCATAATACGTTAACAATATGCGCTATAATAGCTAACCGACTTACAAAAGAGTACAGTAAGGATTACAAAAAATCAGTAGAAAACATGGTAGACTTAGTGCTTAAAAGAATCTGTTAGCAGTTATCGCAACACTCTTCAGCTTGCACTAGTTTGCATGAATAAACTGCCAAAATAGCCCCAAGGATTGTCGCTACCACATACAACCATAAATGAGTTAAGTTTCCTGAAAAAATTGCTGGAGCTATAGACCTAGCAGGATTCATAGAAGCCCCGCAAATAGGCCCTGCAAAAGTAGCCTCAAAAGCAACTACTCCACCAACAGCTAAGGCAGCCGTAATTCCCTTTTCCTTTGACCCAGTTGAAACATTCAGAATCACAAACATTAAAATAAAAGTCAAAATAAACTCCAACATAAAGGACTGCATCCAATTTCCTTTTAAAGGTAAGGTTTCTCCCATAGTACTCGCCTCAGGAAAAATAAAATATAGACTTGCTGATGCTAAAATTGCACCTACCAACTGAAAAGAAATATAGGGTAAAATCTGATTTTTCGGGAAACGTTTTGCTATTGCAAAAGCAATCGTTACTGCAGGGTTAATGTGCGATCCAGAAATGTCACCAATTGCATATATCATAACCATTACTACTAATCCAAATGAAAGCCCAACTCCCAGATGACTTACTGCACCTCCAGTAATTTCATTAATCATAATTGCGCCTGTACCTACAAATACTAAAATGTAGGTCCCTAATAATTCTGCCCAATACTTTTTCATAATAATTTTCCTTTTAATTTATTCATAATTACTTCAGGAGCAAAACAAGGTTTACCCGTTTTTTTATTTACAAAAACCAAAATCACTTCACCAACATTCAATAGCTCTCCTTTTTCATTTAAAGTTTCATAATGAAAAGTAATTTTTGCTGTCGGTAATTCTTTAATCGTTGTTCTTATTGTAAGCTCATCATCATAAAAAGCAGGTTTCTTATACTTAATATTCATATTTACAACAGGAAGTGCAAAGCCCATTGCCTCAATTTCTTTATACGACAGCCCTAAGGAACGTAGAAGTTCCACCCTCCCAACTTCATAATACTGAGCATACACGCCATAGTACACGAAACTCATTTGATCCGTTTCGCCATACCTCACTCTAATTTTTGTTTCAAAAGAATACATGCTGCAATAATACGTACATTATTTTTATTTCTTAATATTGTAGCCATATGAAGTTAAAAAAATACACTCTACTCTTAGGACTGCTTTTACTTTTTTCGTGTACTGCAACCTACAATTTACAATCGTCTGATAGCGAAACAATTGAAATAAAAGCAAGTGCCGATAGTAGTGCATTAGCTATTATTGCTCCCTATCAAAAAGGAATAGAAGCAGAAATGAATGAGGTACTCACTTATTCAAAAATTAACTTAACAAAAAAAGGAACTGAGTCATTATTAGGCAATTTTGTAACTGACCTATGCCTAAACTATGCTGATGCACATATGTGTGTAATGAATAACGGTGGGTTAAGAACCATAATAAATAAAGGCCCTATTAATAGAGGAAAACTATACGAACTAATGCCTTTTGAAAATGAATTAGTAGTACTAGAATTAAATAAAGAAGATTACTTAGGACTCTTAGAATACATCTGCAAAAGAGGTGGAGAGCCTTTCTCAGGCATCAATATAACTATGGATAAAGAAGGGAATGTATTAAGTAATTCCTGGCCAGTAAATTTTGAAAATAATGAAAAAGTAAAAGTTATTACCTCCGATTACTTAGCTAATGGAGGAGATAAAATGAGTTTTTTCCAAAATAAAGAACAATATAAAGTAGGTTTAAAATTGAGAGATGCAATTATTGACCATTGCACCAAAACTGACACCATAACTGCAACACTTGACGGAAGAATAAAAATAATTGACAATGAGTAACAGAAGACTCTTTATAAAACAAAGCGGATTAGGAGTTATTGGACTCTCATTACTCCCACAACTTTCCTTTGGAAATAATAAGGACATAAAACTTACTATTTTACACACGAATGACATGCACAGCCATATCCACCCCTTTACAAGTGGAAGAAATAAAGGTTTAGGAGGAATGGCACAAAGAGCAGCACTAATCAAACAAATAAGAGAACAAGAGGAACATGTACTCTTATTAGATGCTGGAGATGTTTTTCAAGGAACTCCTTACTTCAATGTTTATGGTGGTGAGCTGGAGTTTAAACTTATGAGTGAAATGAAGTATGATGCCGTAACCTTAGGTAATCATGATTTTGATAATGGATTAGAAGGATTAAAAAAACAACTCACTCACGCTAACTTTCCATTTTTAATTGCGAACTATGATTTTTCAGACACTATATTAAAGAATACTTTTAATCCCTATAAGGTATTCCGAAAAGGAGATTTAAAAATAGGAGTATTCGGAATTGGCATAGAATTAGATGGGCTAGTACCCAAAAAATTGTATCAAAATACTGTATATCAAGAACCTATTTCAACAGCCAATCACTATGCAAATCTTTTAAAGCAAAAAGAAAAGTGTGATTTAGTTATTTGCCTATCTCATTTAGGCTTCAAATACAAAGGAAAAAAGATATCAGATATGACCTTTGCAAGCCAAACCCGTAATATTGATTTAATTATAGGAGGACACACCCATACATTCTTAAAAAAGCCTGTCAAGCAACTTAACCTAGACAAAGAAGAAGTGATTATAAACCAAGTCGGATGGGCGGGCATTAACATTGGCAAGATTGATTATCATTTTAGTCAAAATGATAGTTCAAAAAAAGTTTCTGGAAGATCAATATTTGTTGAAAATAGCAAAGAAAATGCATAATAATATGACTTTTAAAAAGTTTTAAACAAAATCTCTTATCTGATATCCTTACTCTGTAAAAAAAAATATAAAGTCAAGTCCAAATTTTCTTTTTTATTAACGATAAGTTCTTCATATTTGCTCAAACCAAAAAGAATAGAACAGAACTTAAAACGAATTACTAAAAGACAAATCAAAACCAGAAAATGCAAGAAAAAAGTTATCAAGACGTTTGGAATAACTGCCTAACTATCATCAGGGACAATGTAACTGCCCAAAACTTTAAGACATGGTTCAAACCTATTAAAGCAGTTGCTCTTGAAGATAAAACACTTACAATACAAGTGCCTAGTCAGTTTTGTTTTGAATGGTTGGAAAAACATTACCTTACTCTTATGAAAAAAACAATCATGAGAGAAATAGGTAAAGATGCTAAATTAGAATATAATATCTTACTTGAAAATTCATCAGATAAGAAACCGTATATTTCTAAAGTACCAAGTAGCGGACAAGCTGACGTAAAGAACAATCCTATCAGCATGCCCATAAGTATGAATAGCTCTTCTATCAGAAATCCTTTTATAATTCCTGGTTTACAAAAAATAAATATAAATCCTCAACTAAACGAGTCATACACCTTTGACGCTTATATTGAAGGTGAGTGTAATCGTTTAGCACGTTCTGCAGGATTTGCTGTTTCACAAAACCCTGGAGGGACATCTTTCAACCCACTATTCATTTATGGATCAGGAGGGCTTGGCAAAACTCACTTAGCCAATGCTATTGGTATTGAAGTAAAAAATAATCATCCTGAAAAAATTGTATTATATGTTTCTGCTGACAAATTCTTAACCCAATTTGTTGACGCAATTAAGGATAACAAGAGAAATGACTTTGTTCACTTCTACCAATCCATTGATGTGTTAATTATTGATGACGTTCAATTCCTTTGTGGAAAAGAAAAAACTCAAGATGTTTTCTTCCATATTTTCAATCACCTACACCAAAACAAGAAACAAGTTATTTTAACTTCCGACAAAGCTCCTGTTGATATTGTTGGTATGGAACAACGTTTATTATCTCGTTTTAAATGGGGACTTTCAGCTGACCTACAGTCACCTGACCTAGAAACAAGATTAGCTATCTTAAAAAAGAAAATCAAAAAAGATGGTATTGATATTCCTTATGAAGTAGTAGAGTATATCGCTTATTCTATCACTACAAATGTTAGAGAATTAGAAGGTGCATTAATTTCATTATTAGCCCAATCCTCTTTAAACAGAAAAGAAATTACAATTGACCTAGCTAAAAACATGCTAGATAAATTTGTGAAAAATACGGTAAGAGAAGTTTCTATTGATTATATCCAAAAAGTTGTTTGTGATTATTTTGATATTCCTATTGAAACTATGAAGTCAAAAACTAGGAAAAGAGAAATTGTACAATGCCGTCAATTAGCAATGTATTTTTCCAAGCAAATGACTAAAAACTCTTTAGCTATGATTGGAAAGCATTGCGGAAACAAAGACCATGCTACTGTACTACATGCCTGCAAGACAGTCAATAATTTAGCTGATACGGATAAACGTTTCAAAGGGTATATTTCTGATATTGAGAAAAAGTTAACGCTTTCATAAACTATGAAAATCCTAATGGTTTGCTTAGGAAACATCTGCCGGTCACCACTTGCAGAGGGAATACTTTCGTCTAAAGGAAAACACCTTAACATTGAAGTAGATTCAGTTGGAACAGCAGGCTATCATGTTGGAAAAAAACCTGATATTCGATCCATTGAAATTGCAAATAAATACGCCATTGATTTAAATCAACAAAGAGCTAGGCAATTTTCAAGAGCAGATTTTGATGAATTTGATATCATCTATGCTATGGACACCAATAATTATGCTCACCTTATTAGCTTAGCTTCTTCTGAGACAGAACGCAATAAAATAAGGATGATTTTGAATGAAATTAATCCAAATGCTTATCAGTCAGTACCCGACCCATATTATGGTGGAGATAATGGCTTTCAAGATGTATACAACATGCTTGACAAAGCATGTGATAAAATAATACAAGACATTGATTAAAGGAAAATTATATCTAATCCCAACAGTTTTAAGTGACGATTCACAAGAAGCCGTTTTACCTTCTATCATCACAAATCATATTAAGGAAATTAATATATTTATTGTTGAAAACATAAGGACTGCCAGAAGACATATCAAAAAAATTTATAGAGAAAAGGATATTGATAATACGACTTTCTATGCTTATGGAAAGCATGATTCACTTAGCTTAGAAGATGATTTCCTACCTCATATTCTAAATGGAGAAAATGTCGGATTACTTTCGGAAGCAGGCTTGCCCTGTATTGCTGATCCTGGATCAAAAATTGTAGCATATGCCCATGATTTTCAGATTGAGGTAGTACCCTTAGTTGGCCCTTCATCTATCCTACTTGCACTAATGAGTTCAGGAATGAGTGGACAAAATTTTGCATTCACAGGCTACCTCCCAATTGACAAAATAGAGCGTAATAGAGCAATTCGTAACTTAGAAAGTTTGGCAAAAAGGACTGGACAAACCCAAATTTTTATGGAAACTCCTTATAGAAACAATCAATTATTGGATACTTTAAAATCACAATGCAATAACAAAACAAGATTATGTATTGCCGCAAATATTACTTCAAAAACTGAATTTATTCAGACCAAAACTATTGAAGAATGGAAACAAACAAAAGTAGATATACACAAACAACCGTCTATATTTCTACTCTCTTAAACAAGAATTTTTATTCCCACATATTTAGCGTAAGTAATTTTCTATATTTGCCTAATGGATAGAATTCAGGATATAATTAAAAAACTTCCAAAACCTTTAAGAAATAAATATCTTATTTTATTTTTATTATTCATTTTATGGATCATTTTTATAGATGATTATAATTTAATTAATCAAAGTAAAATCAAGAATACAGTTGATGATTTAAAGAGTCAAAAAGAATTCTACATTGCCGAAATCAAATCAGACAGCACCGAATTACATAAGTTACAAAATGATCCTGCTGAGCAAGAAAAATTTGCTAGAGAAAAATTCTTAATGAAAAAAGAAAATGAAGATATATTCATAATAAGAGAAAAAGAAAATGAGTAAATTATTTTCAGCATTTAATGCTGCAACAAAAAAGGAATGGATTGAGAAAATCACAACTGACCTCAAAGGAGCTGATTATAATGAAAAATTAGTTTCAGACGCTCAAGGCATTGAGATTGCTCCTATTTATCATGCTAACGACAACACACCTATTTTCAATAGTTATTTTCCTGAAGATTGGGAAAGCTATCAGCTTATTGATGCCAAAGACCCCAAAGAAGGAAACATAAGAGCCTTAGAAGCCTTGCAAAATGATGTGAGTGGTTTATGTTTCACTAACCCAAACAACCTAGCAGTTTTACTAAAAGGCATTGAAATAGAACACATCCGAATTGATTTTAAAGATTATGATGCTGAATTTATAAATCAATGGGAGGAATATTCAAAAGGAAAAAATGTAAACGGTGCTTTTCACGGAACAGAAGACACTAATCTATTAAGCACCATTTTTGCGAAAGGAAAGACAGCTAAAGAAGAAATAGCTACTGCTTTTAAACAAGGAATTGATAAGAAAAAAAATATCCAATTTCACTTTGAAATAAATAGTAACTATTTTTTAGAGATTGCAAAACTTAAAGCATTTAGAATACTCTGGGAACAAAAAATAGGAACAACACCGTTTATTTTTGCTTCTAGTTCTCTAAGTAATAAAGAACGAGAATATCCTTATAATAATATTCTTAGAAGTACTACAGAATGTATGTCAGCAATTTTTGGAGGGGCCAATGCAATAATGATTAATTCCTACAATCATAGCTTTGAAATGCCAACAGAGTTTTCAGAAAGAATTGCAAGAAATCAGCAGACAATACTTAGGCAAGAAAGTTATTTGGATAAAGTAAGCGACCCAACAAAAGGGGCATACTATATTGATTATTTAGTGAATGAATTATTAAAAGAATATAACTTAGAAAACACGAATAAACAAGAAATTAACAACAAGCCAACTTGGACAAGCCCTGAGCAAATTGAAATCAAAAGTCAATATACAAAACAAGATGTTAATGAAGTTGAACACTTGAATTTTGTTGCAGGAATAGCACCAAGTTTAAGAGGTCCTTATTCAACCATGTATGTTATGCGCCCTTGGACAATCAGGCAATATGCAGGATTTTCAACTGCAGAAGCATCCAACGAGTTTTACAGAAAGAACTTAGCTGCTGGACAAAAAGGACTTTCAGTAGCATTTGATTTAGCTACACATAGAGGATATGATTCCGATCATGAAAGAGTAGTTGGTGATGTAGGTATGGCAGGAGTTGCTATTGATTCTGTTGAGGATATGAAAATCCTATTCAATCAGATTCCATTGGATAAAATGTCTGTTTCAATGACTATGAATGGAGCAGTTTTACCCATTTTAGCTTTTTATATTGTAGCAGCTCAGGAACAGGGAGTATCCTTAGAAGAACTTTCAGGAACTATACAGAATGATATTCTAAAAGAATTTATGGTGCGTAATACTTATATTTATCCACCACAACATTCTATGCGTATTATCTCTGATATTTTTGAATACACTTCAAGTAATATGCCAAAATATAATAGCATTTCTATTTCAGGGTATCACATGCAGGAGGCAGGCGCTACAGCTGATATTGAGTTAGCTTACACTCTAGCTGATGGATTAGAATATATAAGAACAGGAATTGCTTCAGGAATGGAAATTGATACGTTCGCACCACGATTATCTTTCTTTTGGGGAATAGGAATGAATCACTTTATGGAAATTGCCAAGTTAAGAGCAGCAAGAATGCTTTGGGCAAGAATGGTAAAAGAATTCAATCCGAAAAATCCGAAATCATTAGCCTTACGTACACATTGCCAAACCAGTGGATGGAGTTTAACGGAGCAGGATCCGTTTAATAATATTACCCGAACATGTATTGAAGCAATGTCAGCAGTAATGGGTGGAACACAAAGCTTACACACCAATGCATTAGATGAAGCTATTGCATTACCAACTGATTTTTCAGCAAAAATTGCTAGAGACACCCAAATATATTTACAGAAGGAAACGGGAATTTGCAATACAGTTGACCCTTGGGGAGGCTCTTACTACGTTGAGAAATTAACACAGAAAATAGCTGATAAATCTTGGAAACACATTCAAGAGATAGAAGAACTTGGTGGTATGACAAAAGCTATTGAAACAGGAATTCCAAAGATGAGAATTGAACAAGCTGCTGCAAGGAAACAAGCAAGAATTGATAGTGGAAAGGATATTATTGTTGGTGTAAATACAAATCGCTTATCAAAAGAAGATAAAGAACTTGAAATATTAGAAGTTGACAATACTGCTGTTAGAAAACTACAAATTGAAAGACTCAATAGTATAAAAGCAAGCAGAGATAGTGAAAAGGTAAAAGCATCATTAAGCGCATTAATTTCAGCTTGTAAAAACAACACAGGGAACTTATTGGAAATAGCAGTAACAGCAGCAAGAGAAAGAGCAACACTAGGAGAAATATCGGATGCTATGGAAACAGTATTCGGAAGATATATTGCAAAAAATCAAACTATTTCAGGAGTATACAAAATGGAAATACAAAATAACGAAACCTTTAAAAAAGCCCTTGCTTTGTCGGATGATTTTGCCGTAAAGAAAGGAAGACGACCAAGAATTATGATTGCTAAAATGGGACAGGACGGGCACGATAGAGGAGCAAAAGTAATAGCAACTTCATTTGCTGACTTAGGTTTTGATGTTGATGTTGGCCCTCTTTTTCAAACCCCAAAAGAAGCAGCTAAACAAGCGGTTGAAAATGACGTTCACATCCTAGGTATATCCTCATTAGCAGCAGGACACAAAACATTAGTTCCGCAAGTAATTGCAGCCCTAAAAGAATATGGTCGTGATGATATTTTAGTGATTGCAGGAGGTGTAATTCCTCAGCAAGATTATGATTACTTATATAATGCTGGGGTAAGTGGTGTGTTTGGCCCAGGTACAGTAATTGCAGAATCAGCAATAGATATTATAAATAAAATGATATAAAAAATAGGAGCTAGTAATCCAGCCCCTATTTTATTAATTTTAAAACTAATCAGGTTTTTTCAATTGAAATTTTTTAATTTTTGGTTTTGAAAAATCAAGACTTTGACAACAATTAGGTAAATCATTATGAGCACTCTCATTTGCCATTACATCATCAGCATTATAACCAAGATTTGAAATAATTTTTCTAATATTTTCAACTGAGTTCTTTTTTGTTTTAAAAGTAACCGTTAAAACTTGACTTTCTACATCCAAATTTACTGCAGTAATTCCTTTTGTAAACTGCATTTCTTCTTCAATCCTATCTTTACAACAATTAGCAACACATTCTGCTGAAGTTTTAATTTGTACTGTTTCTTTTTGTGCCCAAGCATTTATAGTTAAAATGCTAAATAGGGCAATGAATATTTTTTTCATATTTTTATTTTTTAATTATTATTTAATTTTAAACCTAAATCCTGCATATATCATTCTACCATTAATTGGCGCATAAATTAATGAAGCATCAAAAGCTGATGAAGTTGGATTTCCGGAATCCAATATCGGGTTATCTTGAGTATAACTTAGTAAATTCTCCCCCCCAACATACACATCAAATTTCCTAAACTTTTTAGTTATTTGAGCATTATACAAGTAAAATGGATCTGAAAAATTATTAGAAATATCTTCATGATCAGGAATTCTACTCTCTCCTATATAGTTAGCCGTAGCGTCAAATATCCATTTATCAAAATTAGTAGCATAAGCAAGATTCAATAATGCTCTATCTTTTGGAGTAAGCGGAGTTTCTTTAATTCCCTCATCATCATAGGTGCTTTTCACATCATTAATTTTATAGGCCATCTTTACATCAAAACGATCAAACAACTCATAAGCAAAATCCAACTGCATACTAGTTGCATAGGACTCCCCTTCTAAATTATAAAACGATAACTCATTTTGATTCTCAATATCAACCACAATTTGATTTTCAAAATCAGTACGGTAGGCATCTGCATTAATGGTACCTTCTCTTCCAAAGAGATAAAAACAATACGTAATGTTCGCTCCATAATTCCAAGCAATTTCAGGGTTTAAATTGCCGACTGAAATTTCTCTATTGGATGCTAAGAATGAAGCATTTTCAACAAACACATTAGCTACACGAAAAGCTTTTCCTGCTGAAAAACGAATTGCCATTTTTTCTGTTGGATTGTATTTCATATTCAACCTTGGTAGATAATTTATTTCTTCAGAATTATTGTAATAATCTGCACGTATTCCAGCAGTCAGATTAAAACTTTCACCCCATTTGTAAGAATACTCTGAAAAAACACCTGTCATCAAATCTACTCTTACGTTATCCGTAAAAGCAGTATCAATATTTCCTGAAAAACTTTCAGTGTATCTATCCGCATAATAACTTGTTCCATATTTCAACTTATGGCTAGTAGTACCAATATAAGTTTGTCTGATAAGGTTAAAATAAGCACTTTCCTGTAAACCTTTATATTCATTCTCTCCAAAAATAGCAGCTTGATTATGCCTTCTGAATGAGGTTTGCAAACCGGCACTTTTACCGGGAGAGTTTGGTTGTATAGCTCCTGTTTTTGATGTAAATTCTAATAAGTCATTATGAATATTAACATCATAAGGGTTAAGCGCATCTTCAATAGTTCCTCCTAACCTATCCTCCACTAAACCTCTTGCAGTTAATGAAATGTGATAACTTCCATCCCCTTTATAATCCCATCTATTCAGTATATTTACCTGCTTTACTTTAGGCATATCTAAGAACTTATCATCATTATTATCAACCTCTTTATCAAAATAAGAAACATGTGTAAACAGATTACTTTTCCAATCTCCTGATTTTTTAGCAAACAACAAATTATTTTCTAATTTCCCTTCAGAATTCGTATAACCATTCCAAAATAATTTTGGAGCTGATTCTGGCTTATAATATTCTAAATTTATCTGGCCGGCAAAGGATTCAAAACCATTCACAACTGAACCACTTCCCTTTATAATTTGAATAGACTCTATCCAAGTACCTGGCACATAACTCAAACCATAAGCAGAAGAAATTCCTCTTATTAAAGGCATGTTTTCTTGGGTTATCTGAGTGTAAGCTCCATCCAAACCTAACATTTGAATTTTCTTTGCTCCTGAAACAGCATCAGTAAAATTAACATCAACAGTAGCATTTGTACTGAAACTTTCCGAAAGATTACAACAAGCAGCCTTTTCTAACTCGCCGGTTGAAAGGGTTTGCATATTAATAGAGTTAACTGTAGAAAACTTAGTTGTATTTACCTTTCCCTTCACCTTTACCTCTTTAAGTTCAAGGGATGGAGTAAGGTAAATGTAAAGTTGTGTATTATCCTTTATAAGCTGAGTATATTGCTGATAACCTACAAAACTCACTACTATAGTTGCAGGAAATGCTGTTGGCTCAACAATTGAGAAATCTCCTTCTTCCTGAGTAGCTGCACCGATTGTAGTCCCTTCCCAATATACATTAGCTCCAGGAATTGGAAGTTCTGATCCATCATTTACTATTTCAACTACCTTTCCAACTATTTGATTTTGTGCTTTTGCATTTAAACTTGCAATAAGCACTATTGCAATAATTATTATCTTTTTCATTTTTTATTTTATAAAATTTAAACTCGAGTTAAACAAGAATTAATTTTATAGTAAAAATGATTGTATTTGAGCTAATTGGGGTTTGTTCAGTTTTGGTGGTGGTATACCACTAAAAT
>Ga0209482_1000193_pt1 | contig 54374 bp, 51 predicted proteins | sample CoawatmetaG10DNA_FD_187512 | JGI IMG/M metagenome (GOLD analysis project Ga0209482, IMG submission 187512) | Marine microbial communities from the West Antarctic Peninsula - Coastal water metaG104-DNA (SPAdes) (version 2) | ecosystem: Environmental > Aquatic > Marine > Coastal ...
GAGCCCGACCGACGGCAAAGCCGCCGTCGGTCGGGCTCGCCACAGGGGCGACCCGCCGTCCGATTTGGGCGATCCGCTGCGCGGACCGGTGGCCCGCATGGCCACCTTCGCCCAAACGCAAACGTCCGGGCCGTTTCCGACCCGGACGCCTGCGTGACGATCGCTCGTCAGCCCCCATCTCGCTCTCGCTGCACGCTTTTACGCGGCGCTGAAAGCATTCCCCGAACCACGGCCGTTGCCTGTGTGTCAGTGACAGAAGCGTTAAGTGTGAGTGAGCGGCTTGTCATGGGGAATATGGCCGATCCGTAGCGATTGCGGCGCTGCTGTGGCGCTTGCGCAACAGGGGGCAACAGTTGCCAGCGCTGCATGTGCGCCGTAGAGCGGGCTCCATGATCCTCTCCCGCTATGAACGCATGATCGCCCGGCGGTATCTGCTGCCCGGCAAAGGCGAGGGGTTCATCTTCCTCGTCGCTGGCATCAGTCTGGTCGCGGTGATGCTCGGCGTCGCCGCCCTCGTCATCGTGATGAGCGTGATGAACGGCTTCCGCGCCGAACTGTTCGACAAGATCGTCGGGCTCAACGGCCATGCCGTGGTGCAGGGCTATGCCGGGCAATTGCGCGATTGGCGCGACATCGTCGCGCAGGCCGACAAGACGCCGGGCGTGACCAGCGCCACGCCGATGATCGAACAGCCGCTGATGACCACCTATAACGGCCGCGTGGAAAACATCTTGCTGCGCGGGATGCAAGTGTCCGATATTCGCAGCAACAAAACGATTGGCAGCAAGGTGGTGATGGGCTCGCTCGCCTCGCTGAAGCCGGGTAGCGGGGTGATCGCGATCGGATCGGGCCTGGCCGACCAATTGGGCGCGGTGGTTGGCAGTCAGATAACGATTATCAGTCCGCAGGGACCATCAACACCATTTGGCACGATGATGCGCGCGGTCAGCTATACCGTCGGTGCGATCTTCACGATCGGCGTGTACGATTATGACAAGGCCTATGTCATCATGCCGATGGAGGACGCGCAGACGCTGCTGATGATGGGCGATTCGGTCGGCATGATCGAGCTGCAGACCAACGATGCCGACCGCGTCGGCACGATCCTCGCCCCGCTCGCCCGGCAAGTCGGGCAGCGCGCGGTGATCCAGGACTGGCGGCAGATGAACGCACAATTGTTCGAGGCGCTCTCGGTCGAACGCGTGGCGATGTTTACCGTGCTGTCGATCATCATTCTGGTCGCGGTGTTCAACATCCTGTCTTCGCTGATCATGTTGGTCCGCGCCAAGACACGCGACATCGCGATCCTGCGCACGATGGGGGCGAGCCGGGGGGCGATGATCCGTATCTTCATGACCGTCGGCACCACGATTGGCGCGCTGGGCGTGGTCGCGGGGCTGATCCTTGGTTTCATCTTCCTGCATTTTCGGCAAAATATCGTCGATTTCGTGCAATTGGTGACGGGTCAAAACCTGTGGGATCCGTCGATCCGCTTCCTGACGCAATTGCCGTCCAAGACCGATCCGCTCGAAGTGACGGTCATTTCGCTGATGGCGCTGCTGTTCAGCTTCCTCGCCACGCTCTACCCCGCGCTGAAGGCGGCGAGCACCGATCCTGTGCAGGTGTTGCGTTATGAGTGAACCGGTCCTCAGCGTTGCCGGCCTGACGCGCGCGTTCAGCCAGGGTGGCGAAACGATCGAAGTGCTGCGCGGGGTCGATTTGCATGTCGGCGCGGGCGAGATCGTCGCGCTGCTGGGGCCATCGGGCTCGGGCAAATCCACGCTGTTGCAGGCGGTCGGGCTGCTCGAAGGCGGTTTCGGCGGATCGATCCGCATCGCGGGCGAGCAAGTCGCCAAACTCGATTCGGACGGGCGCACCCGCGTGCGCCGCGATTCGCTGGGTTTCGTCTATCAATTCCATCACTTGCTGCCCGATTTCAACGCGACCGAGAATGTCGTGCTGCCGCAGTTGATCCGCGATCGCACCCATGCCGAGGCCAATGCGCGCGCGACCGCCTTGCTCAGCGCGCTCGGCCTCGGCCACCGCCTGACGCACCGCCCCAGCCAATTGTCGGGCGGCGAGCAGCAGCGCGTCGCGGTCGCCCGCGCGCTCGCCAATCAGCCCGCTTTGGTGCTGGCGGACGAACCGACCGGCAATCTCGACGAGGCTACCGCGGACGTGGTGCTGGCCGAATTCCTGCGGCTGGTGCGCGGCGAAGGCTCGGCGGCGCTGGTCGCGACGCATAATGAGCGGATGGCGCTGAAGATGGACCGCGTGGTGCGCCTGCACGAGGGGCGGCTGGCGTGAGCGCATCCGGTGGTCGCCTGCCCTGGCTGACCATCGCGATTTGCGCCGCCGGCATGGCAGTGGCGGCGTGGTTGTTCTGGCTGCTTGGGCCAAGCGCCGTGATGCTGGTGCGTGGCGATCGGATCGGTCGAGCCTTTTACGTACCGTCGGAAAGCATGCTGCCGACCTTGCAGCTTAACGATCGGGTCGCGCCCCTGCAGATTGGCGCTGCGGGGCCACAGCGCGGCGATGTCATCGTTTTCCGAGCGCCCACCAGCGTGCGCGTCGCGCGCGTGGCGGCGATCGGTGGGGATACGATCCAGATGCGGGGCGGGGTGGTGGTGTTGAACGGTGTGGCCGTGCCGCAGACAGGGATTGGGGCGGGCCCAGCGCTGGATGGTATGCCCACACGCCTGCTGGCGGAACGCTTTCCGGGCGATGCAAGGACGCATCGCATCCTCGACCTAGGCGCGTCCCCGCAAGACGACACCGCGCCGCTGCGCGTGGCACCGGGCAAGCTGTTCGTCCTCGGCGACAATCGCGACCGCGCTGCTGATAGCCGCATCCCATTGGCGGAAGAAGGCGTCGGCCAAGTCGATCGTTCGGCTGTGATCGGGCTGGTCGATGCGGTGTATTGGGCAAAGGACCGCGCTCGCATTGGCCGTCCGATCGACACAATAGGGAATGTGCGATGATCGCTGACGCCTGGACCATATCCCCCACGCTCACCGGCCAGCACGTCACGCTGCGCCCGACCGTGCTCGACGATCGCGACGGCATTGTCGCGGCGGGGGCGGATGGGAAGATCAGCGAATTGTTCTTCACCAACGCCTCGACGCTGACCGACCCGGACGCCTTCATGGCGGCGCTGTTCAAGGAGCGCGATTTCGGGCGGGCGATGCCGTTTACCGTCTGCACCCCCGACGGCCGCGTGGTCGGCCTCACGCGCTATATGCGGATGAACGCAGGCCATAAGCGGCTGGAGATTGGCGGCACCTTTTACGCCAAGTCGGTGCAGCGTACCGGCGTCAACACCGAGGCGAAGTTGCTGCTGCTCACCCACGCCTTTGAGGTGATGGGCTGCAACGCGGTGCAGATCCGCACCGACTGGTTCAACAAACGCTCGCAGGCGGCGATCGAGCGGCTGGGGGCCAAGCGCGACGGCGTGCTGCGCAACCATCAAGTGATGGATGGCCGCGTGCGCGATCTTGTGGTCTATTCGATCATCGCCAGCGAATGGGCCGGGGTGCGGCAGAATCTGCGCTTCCTGCTCGCGCGCCACGCCTGAGGAGTGCGTTCATGCCTGCCATCACCGATCTCACCGTCAAAGCCGCCGATGGCACCCCGGTCGACCTTTCGGCTTATGCCGGCAAGGTGCTGCTGATCGTCAACACCGCCTCCAAATGCGGCTTCACGCCGCAATATGAAGGGCTGGAGGCGCTGCACCGCCAATTCGGCGATCGCGGGTTTGAAGTGCTGGGCTTTCCCTGCAACCAGTTCGGCGCGCAGGAGCCGGGCGATGCCGCGGAAATCGCCAATTTCTGCTCGCTGACCTATGACGTGACCTTCCCGGTCTTCGCCAAGATCGACGTCAACGGCGCCAATGCCGATCCCCTGTTCGTCGCGCTCAAGAAGCAGGCACCCGGGATCCTTGGCACCGAGGGGATCAAGTGGAACTTCACCAAGTTTCTGATCGGCAAGGACGGGCAGGTGGTCGAACGCTACGCGCCGACGACCAAGCCCGCCGATATCGCGGCGGACATCGAAAAGCTGCTTTAAGAGGGACTCTGTGGGCGGCATGGTTCGGGCGCGGCACGCGGTGGTGTTGGGAGCGGCGCTGGCGCTGCTGTTGGCGTCGCCCGGCATGGCGGCGGCTTCCCCCGAGCGCACCATCGCGATCGAACGACCGCAGCAGTTGAGTGGTCACCCGGTCGGGGGACAGTTGCCGATCGTGACGTTGCGGATCGGCGCGGTGTCGCTGCGCTTTCTCTTCGACACGGGGGCGTCCGAGGCCGTGCTGAGCGAGCAGACTGCAGCACAGCTTGGGCTGCGCGGCACGGCGATGCAGACCGGGGCCGATAGCGGCGGCGTTGCCGTTGCCGGGCGCTATGTCACGGGCGTTGATCTCGCGACGGTAGATGGCGCGCCGCTCCGCCATTTCGACCGCGTGCTGGCGATGCCGCTGGGCCCGCTTGAGGCGCTGGGGCTGGCCGGCGTGATCGGGCCGCAGGCGCTGGCCGCTACCGGGTGCGTGCGCGTCGATTTTCGCGGGGGCGTGGCGACGGTGGCCGGAGCGGATGCGGCGGCGTGCCGTCCGCTGACCAAGGGAGCCAATGTCGCGGCACCGGGCTGGCGCGGAGACGGGCGGCCGCATGTTCCGGTCGGCGTGGGGGATGGGGCGGATACGCCGACGTTTCTGGTCGATAGCGGCGCGTGGCGCAGCGCGATCCCGCCCAACGCCGCCGCCCAGCTCCCCCGGCTGCGGACCGCGCAAAGCCGCGGGGTCGGGGGGAAGATGGTGACGATGGACATCGTCGGCCCCGTCACCCTCAAAGTCGGGAACGCCCCGCGACCCTTGCCTGAGGCGGCGGTGGTCGAGGGGCGTCCGACGGGCGTGCTGGGGTTCGATCTGCTATCGGGCATGACGCTGGTGCTGCACGCCGATGGGGCCTTCTCGATCGGCGAGTGATCAGCGCCCCGCGACGCCGATCGCCTGGAGCGTCGCGGTGATGCCGCTGAACAGGAAACTGATCCCCAGCACATAACCGGGCAGCGTCAGCGCGGTGAAGGGAATGCCCCAGATGATCCACACCGCCAGCACGATGTTGAGAATGCCGAGCAGGATCAAGCTGATCCCGAACCGCCGAAAGCGTGCACCGATCGCGATTTCCATCACGCCGCGCGCGGTCAGCCAGATCGCGATCATCAACGTCAGCGAGACGGCACCGGTGGCGGGTTCGACGATGATCCACGCGCCGATCACCAGCGACAGGATGCCGCTCAACAGCGTGTAAGCGGAGAAGTGGTGGCCGCGCAGCCCGAAGCTGGCAACCGCCGCGACCGCCCCGGTCGCGATCAGGAACGAGCCCGCGAGCAACGCGGCGGTCAGCGTCGCGGTGACGGGCCACAGGAAGGCGGTAATGCCGACGGCGATGCTGAGCAGGCCGTAAGCCAGCAGCCAACCCGTCCCGACGCGAGCGGAGGTGGTGGACGAACCGAAAGTCGTGTCGTTCATATCTGTCTCCAGTGCAAAGTGCCGGTTCGGCGGTGGAAGAATTTGATTTTACCTAAGAACCCCGATCGCGCCATGGCACTATACGTAAGTTTACGGTGCAACGCAGGCGGGGCGGTGGGGTTCACCGCTTTACGAATCGGCGCATTGGGCGCTACCAACCGGAATGGCCCATTCCGCGTTCGTACCCCTTCGGATCTTCTCTTCCTACACCATGCTCGACGGCGCGATCGAGCCCAAGGCGATTGCCAAGCGCGCGCAGGAACTGGGCTTTCCCGCCGCCGCCCTGACCGACCGCAACGGCCTGTATGCAGCGATGGCGTTTGGCGATGCCGCGCGCGCGGCGGGGGTGCAGCCGGTGATCGGCACGATGCTGGGCGTGTGCCGCCCCGACATGCCCGACGCCGCCACCCCGGTGATCGACTGGATCGCGCTCTATGCGCAGGATGAGGATGGCTATCGCAACCTGTGCATATTGGTGTCGCGCGCGCATCTCGATCGGCCGCTGGAACTCGCGCCGCATGTCGATTTCGCGGCGCTGGAGGGGCATACCGATGGTCTGCTCGCGCTCACCGCCGGGCGCGAAGGCGGTCTGGCGCGGCTGTTCGCCGAGGATCAGCCCGAACGCGCGCTGGCTTATGCCGATCGCCTGCAGGCGCTCTTCCCCGACCGGCTCTATATCGAGCTGACCCGGCGGCTCGACGAGATCGAAGGCAAGGCCGAACCGGCGCTGCTCGATCTCGCTTATGACCGCAATCTGCCGCTGGTCGCGACCAACCCGTGCTGCTTCGCCACGCAGGATTTCAGCGAGGCGCATGATGCTTTGCTGTGCATCGCCAATTCGACCTATGTCGCCAGCGAAGACCGGCCGCGCACCTCGCCCGATGCGTGGATGAAGCCCGCCAAGGACATGCGCGAGCTGTTCGCCGACTTGCCCGAGGCGATCGCCAACACACTGGTGGTGGCGCAGCGCTGCGGCGTCGGCGCGCCCAAGCGCAAGCCGATCCTGCCGAGCCTCGCCGGGGACCCCACCGCCGAAGCCGCCAAGCTGCGCGAAGATGCCCATGCCGGGCTCGAGCGGCGGCTCGACCGGATCGAGCAACTCGCGGTTTCGGCTCCCCTCCCGCTTGTGGGAGGGGCTGGGGGAGGGGAGTCTTCTGCGGCGGGTTCAGGCCCTCCCCCAACCCCTCCCGCGAGCGGGAGGGGAGATTCGGACTGGCGTGAGCCGTACCGCAAGCGGCTCGATTTCGAGCTAGACGTCATCATCCAGATGGGCTTTCCAGGCTATTTCCTGATCGTCGGTGACTTCATCAAATGGGCGAAGGATCATGATATTCCGGTGGGGCCGGGGCGTGGTTCGGGCGCGGGTTCGGTCGTCGCCTGGGCGCTGACCATCACCGATCTCGATCCGATGAAACTCGGCCTGCTGTTCGAACGCTTCCTCAACCCGGAACGCGTGTCGATGCCCGACTTCGACATCGACTTTTGCGAAACGCGGCGTGGCGAAGTGATTCGCTACGTCCAGGAGAAATATGGCCGCGACCAGGTCGCGCAGATCATCACCTTCGGAAAGCTGAAGGCGCGCGCGGTGCTCAAGGACACCGGGCGCGTGCTGCAAATGGGCTATGGCCAGATCGACCGGCTCGCCAAGCTGATCCCTAACTTGCCCGCCGACCCATGGGACCTCAAACGCGCGATCGACGGCGTGTCGGAGCTGCACAGCGAATATAAGAACGATCGCAGCGTGCGGCATTTGCTCGATCTGGCGATGAAGCTCGAAGGTCTGCCGCGCCACAGCTCGACCCATGCCGCCGGCGTGGTGATCGGCGACCGCCCGCTCGCCGATCTCGTCCCGCTCTACCGTGATCCGCGCTCGGACATGCCCGTCACCCAGTTCGACATGAAATATGTCGAGGGCGCAGGGCTGGTGAAGTTCGACTTTCTCGGCCTCAAGACGCTGTCGGTGCTCAAGAAGGCGATCGACCTGCTGGCCGCGCGCGGCGTGAGGGTCGATCTCGATGCGCTCGAATGGGATGACGAGGGCGTCTATAAATTGCTGCAAAAGGGTGACACGGTCGGCGTGTTCCAGTTGGAATCGGAAGGGATGCGCCGCACGCTCTCCGCCGTCCGCCCGTCCAATTTCGGCGACATCATCGCGCTCGTCTCGCTCTATCGTCCGGGTCCGATGGACAACATTCCGATGTTCGGCAGGCGTAAGAACGGGCAGGAGGAAATCGCTTATCCGCACCCGCTGCTCGAAGGCATCCTGTCCGAAACCTACGGCATTTTCGTCTATCAGGAACAGGTCATGCAGGCCGCGCAGATCCTGGCCGGCTATTCGCTGGGGCAGGCCGACATGCTGCGCCGCGCCATGGGCAAGAAGAACCAGGCGGAGATGGACGCGCAGCGCGCGCATTTCGCCGAGGGCTGCAAGACCATCAACGGCATTGATGCTGCCAAGGCCAACGAACTGTTCGACTTGATCGACAAATTCGCGGGCTACGGCTTCAACAAATCGCACGCCGCCGCTTACGCCTTGCTGTCCTATCAGACGGCATGGCTGAAGGCGCACCACCCGCACGAATTCTTCGCCGCCTCAATGTGCTTCGACCAGGCGCAGACCGACAAATTGAGCGTGTTCATCGACGATATGCGCCGCTTGGGCGTCGCCATCCTGCCGCCCGACATCAACCGCAGCGAGGCCGAATTTTCGGTCGAGGATAGTGGCGATGGCTTGGCGGTGCGCTACGCGCTCGCCGCGCTCAAATCGGTCGGTGAAGGTGCGATGGAGAAACTCGTCGCCGAGCGCGAGGCGGGCGGGCCGTTCGAGTCGATCGACGATCTCGCGCGCCGCATCGACCCGCGCATCCTCAACAAACGCCAGTTGGAAACGCTGGCGGCGGCGGGCGCGTTCGATGCGCTGAACGACAATCGCGCCGGCATCGTGGCGAGTGCCGAAACCATCCTCGCCACCGCCGCGCGCATCCATGAACAGAAGATCAGCGGGCAGGGCGGGCTGTTCGGCACCGCCGAAGCCTCCGAACCGCCGATCAAGCTGCCGCTCTCAGCCCGCTGGACGATGGCCGAGCGAATGGACCAGGAACGCGAGGCGTTCGGCTTCTATTTCTCGGCGCATCCGGTCGACCGGCACAGCCATTTGGCCAAGCTGCATGGCGCGCGCAGCTTCGTCACGCTCGGCGAACTCAACATTCCCGATGATGGCACCCGCGCCGGTGCGACCATGGCGGTGCTGGTCGAGGATGCGCGCTGGCGCACTTCGGCGCGCGGCAAGCGCTATATGATGGCGACGCTGTCGGACCCGTCGGGCCAGTTCATGGCGACCTGCTTCGATGATGCGGTCGCCGCCGAGCTGGAGGAATGTGCGCGCACCGGTGGCTGCGGCCTGGCGACGGTCGAGCTCGATCGCCGCCCCGGCGAGGAAACCCCACGCGTGTCGGTCAAGCGGCTGCAATCGTTCGAATCGCTCGCCTCCAACGCGCGCTTCTGCCTCGAGCTTTCGGTCGATGCGCCGGGCGCGATGGCCGCGCTCGCCAGCATGTTGTCGGAGGCGCGCGGCGCGCGAGGCGAAGTGTGGGCGACGGTGACGGTTCCGCCCGGCGAGACGACGCGCGTGCTGCTCGGGCGCGACTTCCTGCTCGACGGGGAGCTTGCCGCGCGGATCGAAGCCTTGCAGGATGTTTCGAACGTAGTGCTGAGAACCGCAGAGGCGCGGCTGGCACTGGTCGGATAATCCCCCTCCCGCCTGCGGGAGGGGTTCGGGGAGGGCACGCGACCGGGCACCATGATGCCTCCGCCGCCCCTCCCGCAGGCGGAGGGATGTCTATGCTCGGTGGAATGCAGGATTTTGAATTGCGGGTGCCGCGGCTGCTGGACCACGCCGCGCGCGAACATGGCGCGCGCGAGATCGTCAGCTATTGGGCCGATGGCCGCGAAACCCGCACCGATTGGGCCGGCGTCGCCCGCGATGCCCGCAAACTGGCGCAAGCGCTGGAGCGGATCGGGCTGAAGCCCGGCGACCGCGTCGCCACGCTGGCGATGAACCACAGCCACCATCTGGTCGCCTGGTATGGCACGATCGGGATGGGCGGGGTGATCCACACCATCAACCCGCGCCTGTTCGACGAACAACTCGTCTATATCGCCAACCATGCCGAAGACCGCGTGCTGCTCTATGACAAGCAGTTCCAGCCTTTGGTCGATCGGCTGAAACCGCATTGGACCAGCATCGAACGCTATGTCTGTTTCGACGATGGCAGCTTCGACGCGCTGATCGCGCAGGAGGATGGCGACTATCGCTGGCATGAAGGCCCGGAGCGCGATCCCTGCATGTTGTGCTACACCAGCGGTACCACCGGGAACCCCAAGGGCGTGCTGTACGAACATCGCTCGACCGTGATCCATGCCATGGCCGAAGTCGCGCCCTGGGTGTTCAACCTGTCGCCGAGCGCGGTCGTGCTGCCGGTGGTGCCGATGTTCCACGCCGCCTCCTGGGGCCTGCCCTTTGCCGGCGCGCTGGCGGGCGCGAAATTCGTTTATGCCGCGGTCAACGATCCGGCGGTGCTGTGCCGCCTGATGAACCAGGAAAAGGTGACGCATTCGGCAGGCGTGCCGACTGTTTGGCTGGCGCTGTTCGGCCATATCGATGCGACGGGCGAGGTGCCGCGCTTCCTGCGCCAGGCGACGATCGGTGGTTCGGCCGCGCCGCGCGCGATGATCGAGCGGATCATGGGCATGGGCGTCGAGGTCAAGCATCTGTGGGGCATGACCGAAACCTCGCCGGTCGGCACTGCGGGTTTCCAACCGCCGCATTGGGACGAGATGAGCGCCGATGCGCAGGTCGATCATGTCGGCAAGCAGGGGCAAGTGCCGTTCGGGATCGAACTGCAAGTGGTGGATGACGCAGGCGCGGTGCTGCCGCGCGACGGCACCAGTTCGGGCCGATTGCAAGTGCGCGGGCCGTGGGTGGTGAAGCGCTATTTCAAGGCGGCGGAGGACGCGGTCGATGCCGACAATTGGTTCGACACCGGCGATGTCGCGGTGCTCCACACCGACGGCACGATGCAGATCACCGATCGCGCCAAGGACGTCATCAAATCGGGCGGAGAGTGGATTTCCTCGGTCGATCTGGAAAATGCCGCGATCGGCTGCGCTGGGGTGGCGGAGGCAGCGGCAATCGGCGTGCCCCATCCGAAATGGGATGAGCGCCCTCTACTGATCGTGGTGCGCAAACCCGGCAGCGCGGTGACCCCGCACGAAATCCGCGCGCATCTGGCCCAGCATGTCGCGAAATGGTGGCTGCCCGACGACATCGTCTTCGTCGACGATTTGCCGCACACCGCGACCGGAAAATTGCTGAAAACCGCGCTGCGCGAGCGGTTCAAGGATCATGTGCTGGCGGCGGCCTGAGGTTTCGTCCGCTTACATAGCTCGGTCCCATCGCCGTTCGCTCCACGCGCGTCCCGCGCTTTGAGAGGAGCCCTTCGACAAGCTCAGGGCGAACGGGGTTTGGTGCCGGTCCTCCGCCCCCCAAACCGTTCGGGCTGAGCCTGTCGAAGCCCCGCTCGCCCCGCGCGGGTCCCGCGCTTTGAGAGGTGCCCTTCGACAAGCTCAGGGCGAACGGGGATTCGCGGCAATGCTCCCGCGCTAGCGCGTCACCTGCACCACCTTGTCGCGCGCGGTCGCGCCGCGGACCAGCGTCAGCGCGGAGCGCGGGCGGCCCAGTGCCTTGGCGAGCAAGGCGAGGATCGCGTCATTGGCCTTGCCGTCCTCCGGCGTCACCGTCGTGCGGATGTTGATCACGCCCGGCGCGCCGTCTGCGGGCAGGCGGATTTCATTGGCACCGGCATTGGGCGTGGCGCGGATCGTCAAATGCCCGTTCGCGTCGATCAGCGCTTCCAGCTCCTCGCGCTCGGGCAGGCGGTTCTTGATCCGGCTCATCAGAAGAAGGCCGAGGCGTTGAGCGACAGATACAGCGTGTCGTGATCGTTCGATCGGTTGGGCGCTTCGGTCAGGAAGCGCCCTTTGGCCAGCCACACGCCGTCCGCCTCCAATTGCAGCCGCTTGGGGATCGCCCAGAAGCGCAGGCGCGCGTCGCTCTGCCACCCGGCGTCGCGGCCTGACTTCCCCGTCGCATCGACCACCGCCGTCGATGCAAACGCATCGCGCGCCGAGGCGAGCCACAATTTCTTGACCGACAGCATCGCGTCCAGGCGGCGCGACGGCGTCACCTCCAGCCGTGGCCCGAGCGACACCACATTGCTGCGCGTCACCGCATTATACAGGCCCGCCGGGGCGAAATCGCCGCGGCGCATGCCGTAGAGCGTGTCGAAGCGACGATAGCTGCCGTCGCGCCGGTCGCCCGAGGCATAGTCGCCTTCCACTGCGAAATGCGGCGTCCAGGCGGTCTTCCATTGATGGCCGACACTGGCATGGGCGAACCAGGCGATCACCGGCAGCCACGCCGCGTTGCCCGCCACGCTGGCGGAGATCGTGCCGGTCTGGCGCATCACCTCGATTTCACCATCGCTGTGGCCGGGGCTGGGCGGCGCGACCACGCGCGCGGTAAGCGTCGTCAAGTGCCGATCGCGCGTCGCCTGTCCCGGCCGGTCGCGTTCCTCGAAACGGTAGACGCCGACATCCCCGGCGATGCGCCCGAGCAGCGTGGGCCGCGCCACTGTCGCGCCCCAGATCCGCGTGTCGACCCCTTCGCGGTCCAGCGCGATGCGCCCGCTGCGCAAGCCCGCCGCATCATCGGGCAAGCGCTGTTGCGGCAGGAAGTAGAAAACGGTCAGGTTCCAGCGCTCGCCATCCGCGATATCGAAGCGCGCACCGGTGAAGCTGGTCGCGGTGTTGCGATAATCGTCGCGCGCGATCAGCCGACGCGAGCGCAGTTCGGCGGTCTGGCGGCCCAGCGTCAGATGGCCGAACAGGCCCTTGCGCGTCGCATCGCCCACATCCAGCCCGACAAAGGCTTCGATCGGTTCCAGCGTGTTGACTTCATTGGTCGACAGCGCACTGCGCGTCGGCGCATCGAGCGCGCGGCTGTCGGCGAGCGTCCCGCCCAGCGTCAGCGGGCCGTTGCGATACGTTCCATGCACGATGGTGCGCAACTGGGTCGAGCCTTCGTCTGCGGGCACATTCGCGCGCGCTTCGCCGTCGATCGTTTCGTAGCGCAGGCGGATGTTCGCCGAGACATCAACACCGTCTTGCGCACGCGGCAGCACTTGGCCTTGGGCCGGCACAGCGGCGACCAGCACCGTAAATGTCAGAAGCCCCCGCATCTCCGGCGCGCATAGCAAAGATCGCGGGCGACGCCCACCCGCCTTCAGCCGAACAAATCGCCTTGCGGCCCCGGCGGCGGGCGGAACAGGTCGCTGCGCAACACCATCCGCTCCTGGTTCATCCCATGCTTGCGGCAGGCGACATGGAAGCGCGTGCGCAACAAGTCCGCCCAGGGGCCACTGCCGCGCATCCGCGAGAAGAAGCCCGGATCATTTTCGCGGCCCTGCCGGATCGAGGCGATCGTCGCCATCACCTTACCCGCCCGGTCGGGGAAATGCGTGTCGAGCCACGCCTTGAACAAGGGCGCCACCTCCCACGGCAGCCGCACCGGAATGAACGAGATCGAGCGCGCGCCCGCTTCTGCGGCGCGTTCCACCAGATGCTCGATCTCGTGATCGGTGATGGCGGGGATGACCGGCGCGATCGAAACATGCGTCGGCACGCCCGCCGCGACCAGCGCGCGCACCGCCGCCAGCCGCCGCGTGGGGGTGGGCGCGCGCGGCTCGACCGTCATCGCGATTTTGGGGTCGAGCGAGGTGATCGAAATCGCCACCGCCGCCAGCCCCTTCGCCGCCATCGGCGCGATCAGGTCGAGATCGTGCACCACCCGGTCCGATTTGGTGGTGATGGTCAGCGGGTGGTTGGTCTCGGCCAGCACTTCGATGCACCCCCGCGTGATCCGCCACTCGCGCTCGATCGGCTGATAGGGGTCGGTATTGGTGCCAAAGGCGATCGGCTGCGCGACATAGCCGCGCTTCGCGAGTTCGGCGCGCAGCAGCGCGGGCGCATCGGGCTTGGCGAACAGCTTGCTCTCGAAATCCAGCCCCGGCGACAGATCGTGAAACGCATGGGTTGGCCGCGCGAAGCAATAGATGCAGCCATGCTCGCACCCGCGATACGGGTTGATCGAGCGATCGAACGGAATGTCGGGCGAGCTGTTGCGGCTGATGATCGTGCGCGGCCGCTCGACGGTGACGGTGGTGCGTAAGCGGGGCGGGGCACCGTCCAGACCCTCGCGATCATCCAGCCAGTCGCCATCCGCCTCGCGCTCGGGCAAGTTGAAGCGGCGGCTTTCACCATTGAGCGTTGCGCCGCGCTGGGGGCGTTTGTCGGCCATTGACAGCGTCTAGCAGATCGATGAGAACGTAACAAGAACATGTAGAGGGAATGAGCAATGGCGCGCTTGAACTATCTCGAACTGCCGGTCGGTGATCTGGCCGGGGCCAAGGCGTTTTACGCGGCGGCCTTCGGCTTCCTATTTACCGATTTCGGCCCGAGCTATGCCTCCACGATGAGCGGCGACACCGATATCGGCCTGCAAGCCGATGTGTCCGAACAGACCGCCGCCGCCTTGCCGGTGATCGATGTCGCGGATCTCGACGCGACGCAAGCGGCGGTGCTTGCCGCGGGCGGCATCCTTACGCGCCCGACTTTCGCCTTTCCCGGTGGGCGGCGCTTTCATTTCCGCGATGTCGCCGGGCATGAAATCGCGGTGATGCAGAGCGCGTGACCGGCTTGCCGCGCCGATGATGATCGATAGAAGAGGGGGAATATTCGCCGGGGGAGGTTCCATGATTCGACTGAGCACGCTCTTCGTTCTTGCAGCGGCGATGCTGCCGGTCGCGGCGCAGGCGGCGGACGACAAGGAGCGGCTGCTCGATCTGCGCCAGCCGCCGGTGGTGGTGCAGGCGCTGCAGGACGCCGGCTACAAGGCCGAACTCAAGACCAACAAGGCCGGCGAACCCTATGTGCTGAGCGGTGCCAACGGATCGTCCTTCACCATCGAATTTTACGGCTGCACCGGGGTGAAGGACTGCAACTCCTACCAATTCTCCAGTTGGTACAAGGCCGAGCCGCTGTTCACGCCCGAACTGGCCAATGCCTGGAACGTGTCGAAACGCTTTCTCAAAGTGTCGATCGGCAAGGATGGCGCGTTGAACGAGTGGATGGATTTCTCCGCCGTCGGCAAGACCACCTTCGCCAATTTCGCCGACATCGTTGATTGGTATCAGACGATGGACGCCGATCTCGCCAAGTTCCTCGACGAAAAGCGCGCCGCAGCCAAAGCGAAATAAGCCGTCAGCGCTCGCGCAAACGCGGCATCAGCTCGACGAAATTGCACGGGCGGTGGCGGCTGTCGAGCTGGCTCGCCAGGATGCCATCCCACCCGTCCTTCACCGCGCCGGTCGAGCCGGGGAGCGCGAAAATATAGGTGCCGCGCGTCACACAGGCGCAGGCGCGCGATTGTACGGTCGAGGTGCCGATCGTCTGGAAACTGAGCCAGCGGAACAGCTCGCCAAAGCCGGGGATCATCTTGTCGGCGACGCGCTCGATCGCCTCGGGCGTCACGTCGCGCCCGGTCACGCCGGTGCCGCCAGTGGTGATGATACAGTCGATCTGCGCATCGTCGATCCAGCGGTGCAGCGTGCCGACGATCAGATCGGCATCGTCGCGCACGATGTCGCGCGCGGCCAGCACATGCCCCGCACCCTCCAGCCGCGCGACCAAAGTGTCGCCCGAACGGTCCTCGGCGAGGCCGCGTGTGTCGGAAACGGTGAGGACAGCGATGCGGACGGGCTGGAAGATCAGGCTTTCGTCAATCGGCACGGGCGATCGCTCGTCCTGAAGTGCTGGTCGCCGTGGTGCTCGCCATCGTGCGGCCCGAGGACGCGCTCGACGTCAGGCGAACCGCCGCAGCCCCCGGCAAACCGGGGAAGCGCGGCCACAGGCCCTGCGACAAAGCGGCACGGCTGACTGAGGCGGTTTTGCCAGTCTGCGCCTCATACACCCAATAGTTGCGCAGCACCGTGGTGACGTAACCACGCGTCTCCCAAAACGGGATCGATTCGATGTAGAGCAACGGATCGCCACCGTCGCGCGCCTGCGCGTTCCACGCCTCGACCGGCCCGGGTCCGGCATTATACGCCGCGATCACCTTGGGCAGCAGGCCATCGGTGCAATGCTGGTCGCGCAATTGCTCGAGATAGCTTTGCCCGACTTCGAAATTGGTGCCGGGGCGGGAGAGGGCGCTGCGGTCGAAATTGCGGCCCTGTTTCCGCGCAATGTCGGTCGCGGCACCGGGGCGCACCTGCATCAGGCCGTAAGCCCCGGCTGGGCTGACGACATCGGTGCGGAAGCGCGATTCTTGCAGCGTGTGCGCAAACACCAACGCCTTGTCGACGCGCCAGCCGCCATCGGGGGCCCAATTGGGCGCGGGGAAGCGCGCCTCGACCGGCGGCGTCGCGCCGACCGGGCCATTGTGCGACAGCCAGATCAACGTGGCAGGCAAATCGAGCGCGGTGGTCAGGCGGACCAAAGCGGGATATTCGGCTGGGTCGCCGATCCGCGCCTGTTGCCGGATCACGCTATCGGCGAGCGCGGTCTCGCCAATCTCGACCAAGGCCGCCGCCACGCGCACATTCGGACGGCGACCAAGCGTCTGCCAGTCGCTGGCGACCACCGCCGCCATCGGGTGCGCGGCGGTTTCGCGGATGCCGAGCGCCTGGCGTGCGAGCAGCCCGTAAAACGTCTCGCGATATTGTGCGGCGTTCTTCAGTCGGTTTTCGACACGATCGGGGCGCGCGCACTGCATGTCGGCGCGGGCCGCCCAATAGAGTGCCGCAGCGCGCAGATCGACATCGCTGGCGCGGGCGGCGACGCCCTCGAACAGCGTAGCAGCGGCGGCGCAATCATGCTGCCGCCACGCTGCCAGCGCGCCGACCCACTGGCCCTCGACCGCGAAATCGCCATATCCGGCGGCGGCCTTCTGCGCCATCGCGCGGGCATTGGTATCGTCCCCCGCCAGGAAATACATCCAGGCGATCTTGCGCTGCCATTCGGTCTGCAGGTCGCTGGAAAGCCCCGGCGTCGCCTCGAGCAACGCCTGTGCGTCGGCACCGCGATCTTCCTTGATCATCGGCTGCATCTTAAGCGCGAGTTCGACCGCAAGCAGATCGCCCTTGCCGAAGCTCTTCGCGCGCTTGCGGGTCGGCGCGCCGTCGATCCAGGTGAGCGCGCGCGCTTCGGGCAACGGCGGCAGGCCGACGCCACCGCGCGAGGCGGCCATCGTCAGGATCTGCTTGGCCTGGGGCAATTCGGGCGCGCTGGCGAGCAGCTTCATCAGCGGGTCGAGATCGGCCTTGGGTGAACCCTTGGCGGTCAGCAATTCGGCCTGGGCGATCGCATGGAGCGGGCCGGGCTTGAGCGCGGCGAGCTGCAATTGCGCGTCCTGCCAGTGTTGGCTGCGGATACTGGCAAAGACGGCGCGATAGCCTTCGCGCTGTTCGACATCGAGCTGGGCGGGGATGGTGGGGCGGGCACTGGTCGTCTCGACCGAAACGGGGGGCTCGCCGGCCGCATAAGCGGTCGCGGGAACGGTAAGGGCAAGCGTGGCGAGGGCCGCCAGTCTAGCGCTCATGCGTCCAATCCTGCGATCAGCATCTGCAAATCCTTCCACGCGCGCGCCTTTTCGGCGGGCCGTTCCAGTAAGAGTCGCGGATGGAAACTGGCCACCACCTCGACCAGCCTACCCATGCCACCTTCCGGGTTAATCGGGTGCAAAGCACCGCGCGCACGCGCTACGTCCATCCCGGTAAATCCACGACTCGGCGCATTCCCTAACAGAAGCACCCGTTTCGGCGCGACCAGCGCGACATGATGGCGCGCAATCTCGACCAGCCGGGTTTCGATTTCCGGCGCGATTCGGCCCGCCATCGGGCGCACCGTGCACATCGGCGCGAGGTAGACCGAGTCGCGACTCCGCCCGATTGCGGCCAGCATCCGGTCGAACAACCGCCCGACTGCGCCGCTCAGCAACACGCCGGTATCGCTATCGTCGCGATCGGGCACATCCACCAAAATCATGATGTCGGCGGCGGGATTGCCCGATGCCGCAATCGGATCGCCGCGCCACGCCGCCTCCGGCGCATCGGGACCGATGCGCCATGCGAGGAACGCCTCCAGCGTCGATGGCAGCGGCACGATGACCGGTGCCGCTACGGCACGCGGGGCCGGGCGTTGTGGCTGCTGTGTGGGCGGGGCGGGCGGTGCCGCGGTCCAGTCGCGCGGGTCCTCGTCGACCAGCGTGTCGATGCCGACATCGCGCCACCATTCCAGCGCGCTCGCTGCCGCCAAACGCCAATCGATATTCTGGTCAGCCCCCATGCGATCCTTTAGACTCCTATGTTGACGTGAAGGTCAATTCGCTGGCACGCGGAGATGGACAGGACGTTCCGCGCGCACGACGAGACTGCGCAGTCGGCGTCCGCGACGGAGATGAGATGTGAGCAGCCAAGACACTGGGGCCGAAAACCACCGCGAATCCATGCCCTATGACGTCGTGATCGTTGGGGCAGGTCCTGCCGGTCTGTCGGCGGCGATCCGGCTGAAACAAATGGCTGCCGAAAAAGGCGCGGAGCTTTCGGTTTGCATCCTTGAAAAAGGCTCCGAAGTCGGCGCGCACATTTTGTCGGGCGCGGTGATCGATCCGCGCTCGCTCGATGAACTGATCCCCGATTGGCGCGAAAAGGGCTGCCCGCTCGCCGACGTGCCCGTCACCGACAACCAGCATTGGATGCTGTCCAAGACCGGCAAGATTTCGGTCCCGCATTTCCTCACGCCGCCCTTCATGCACAATAAGGGCACCTATACCGGCAGCCTTGGCAATCTGTGCCGCTGGCTGGCGACCCAGGCCGAGGAACTGGGCGTCGAGATCTTCCCCGGCTTTGCTGCCGCCGAAATCCTGTACAAGGACGATGGCTCGGTAAAGGGCGTCGCCACCGGCGACATGGGCGTGGCGCGCGATGGCACGCACAAGCCCGATTATACGCCCGGCCTCGAAATCCACGCCAAATACACCTTTTTCGGGGAAGGCGTGCGCGGCCATCTGTCCAAGCAGATCATCCGCACTTTCGATCTGGCCAAGGACAGCCAGCCGCAGGTCTACGGCATCGGCATCAAGGAATTGTGGGACATCGCGCCTGAGAACCACGTGCCCGGCCGCGTCATCCACACCCAGGGCTGGCCGCTCAACGAGACCGAAGGCTCGAATGGCGGCGGGTTCCTGTATCATCAGGCCAATGGGCAGGTTGCCTTGGGCTTCGTCACCTGGCTCAGCTATTCCAACCCCTATCTGTCGCCCTTCCACGAAATGCAGCGCTGGAAGACCCACCCGGAGATCGCCAAGATCCTCAAGGGTGCCAAGCGTGTGTCCTACGGCGCGCGCGCGATCAGCGATGGCGGCTTGCAGTCGATCCCCAAGCTGGTCTTCCCCGGCGGGGCGCTGATCGGCTGTTCGGCGGGCTTCCTCAACGTGCCGCGCATCAAGGGCACGCACACCGCGATGAAGAGCGGCATGATGGCGGCGGAAGCAGCGGTCGATGCGATCCTGTCGCAACGCCAGCATGATGAACTGGCGGCGTATCCGGAGGCGTTCGAGGCGAGCTGGGTCAAGAAGGAGCTGTCGATCGTCCGCAACGTCGTGCCGCTGGTCGAAAAGTTCGGCGAGCTGATCGGCTCGGCACTGGCGAACGTGACGATGTGGGCCGAATATATCGGCCTCAAGATGCCCTTCACCATGAAGCACCACGCCAACCACAAGAGCCTGTGGCGCAAGGATCAGGTCAAGCCGATCGCCTATCCCAAGCCCGATGGCGTGCTGACTTTCGATCGCCTGTCCTCGGTGTTCATCTCGAACACCAATCATGAGGAGGATCAGCCCGTCCACCTGACGCTGAAGGATCCGAACATCCCGGTCGAATACGATCTGCCGATGTATGACGAACCGGCGCAGCGCTATTGCCCGGCGGGTGTGTATGAAATCGTCGGGCAGGAAGAGGGCAACCCGAAGTTCGTGATCAACGCGCAGAATTGCGTCCACTGCAAGACCTGCGACATCAAGGACCCCACGCAGAACATCAACTGGGTGGTGCCGGAGGGCGGCGGCGGGCCGAATTATCCGAACATGTGATGGGGGCTTCCTCGGCGAAGGCGCGCATCGCTGTTTTCAACCGGTGCGATCTTGTTCTAGGGGCTGCCGCCGATGATCATCGAAAACGCCCCCGCCAAGATCAACCTCGCGTTGCACGTCCGCGCGCGCCGCGCTGATGGCTATCATGAGCTGGAAACGCTGTTCGCCTTCGTCGCGGATGGCGACACCGTTTCGCTAGCGCCGGGGCCGCTCTCGCTGACCATCACCGGCCCGTTCGCGCATGGCCTGTCGGGGGAGGGCGACAACCTCGTCACGCGGGCGGCGCGCGCCTTTGCCGATCGCTTCGGCGTGGCGGTGGGCGGGGCCTTCACGCTCGACAAGCATTTGCCGGTCGCATCGGGCATTGGCGGCGGCTCCGCCGATGCGGCGGCGGCGCTGCGCGCTTTGGCGCGGCTGCACGAGATCGCGATCGACGATCCGCGCTTGTTCGAAATCGCTGCCGCGCTTGGCTCGGATGTCCCCGCTTGCCTGCTCGGCCGCACCGCCATGGGGCAGGGGCGCGGCGAGCGGCTGGAAGCCCTGGACGGTCTGGCGGACATGCCTGCATTACTGGTCAACCCCGGCGTGGCGGTGTCGACGGCGGCGGTGTTCAAGGCGTGGGATGGTGTCGATCGCGGCGCACTGACGAGCGGCGAAGTGCTGGCGATGGCGCTCGAAGGGCGCAATGATCTGGAAGCCCCGGCGCGCGCGCTGGCCCCCGAAATCGATGCCGTGCTGACGGCGCTTGGCGCGGATAATCCCGTGCTGGCGCGCATGTCGGGGTCGGGTGCGACCTGCTTTGCGCTCTATGCGGACGAGGCCAGCCGTGCCGCCGCCGCGATGCGGATTCGCGCCGCGTGTCCAGCGTGGTGGTGTCTCGAAACGCGACTCCTGTGACAGTTTTGCGTGCCATTATGGGGCGATCTGCCTGGCCTGATAACGTGCAACGTCCGAAATGCGCGCTTGGCACTGGCCTTGCTGTGATCGAATCGAACGGGTCCGCCGCCCCCAGCGGAGCGCCCGTTGATGGTCCACGGTCCCCCCGCGCGCCATCTTTGCAGCGGGACGGCGGGGGCAACCTCGCCGTCCCCTCGCACGCATGACCGCCCCCCGCTTCATCCCCGGCACGCCGGGTGCCATCCTGCTGATTTGCGATCACGCGTGCAATGCGGTCCCGCCCGGTATCGACCTCGGCATCGCACCCGACATGCTCGACAAGCATATCGCGATTGATCTTGGCAGCGCTGCGCTGACCGAGGCGTTGGCCGAAGCGCTGGACGCCCCCGCCATTCTTGCCAGCGCGTCACGACTGGTGATCGATCTCAACCGACCGGTTGATTCACCCGGACTCATTCCACTTGTCAGCGATGGCCATCCCATCCCCGGCAATGTGGATGCCGACCGGGCGGACCGCATTGCGCGGTTGTATGTGCCCTATCACGAGGCCATCGCCTCGGCGATTGCGGTGCAGAGGCCGGTGTTGCTGGCAGCGATCCACAGCTTCACGCCGCAGCTCGAAAGCGTCGGCGGGCCGGTGCGCCCCTGGGAAATCGGCATCTTGTCGAACAACGACCGCCGCGCGGCAGAGATTGCGCTGTCGCTGCTGACGGTGCAGGGTCTGGTCACCGGCGACAATGAACCCTATTCGGGCCGCCTGCTCAACGCGACGCTCGACCGGCACGGCGAAGCCAATGGAATCGCCAGCCTTTCGATCGAAATCCGCAACGATCTGATCGCGGATGCGGGCGATGTGGCGCGTTGGGCCATGATCCTCGCGCCAATTTTAGCCGAGATACGTAACAGACTTGCGTCGAACGGGGGTTTGGCGACATAGGCTTTCGCCATGACTCGCACCTTCGACAAAGCCAAGCTCCCTAGCCGTCACGTTTCGGTTGGGCCCGAACGCTCCCCGCATCGCAGCTATTATTATGCGATGGGCATCGCCGAGGCGGACATCGCCAAGCCGTTCGTCGCGCTCGCCTCGGCCGGCAACAACTCCGCGCCGTGCAACACCAAGCTGGACGAACAGGCCGATGCGGCGCAGGCCGGCGTCATCACCGGCGGCGGAATGCCGCGGCGTTTCAATACGATAACCGTCACCGATGGCATCGCCATGGGGCATCAGGGGATGAAGTCTTCGCTCGTCAGCCGCGAAGTGATTGCGGATTCGGTCGAGCTCAGCGTGCGGGGCCATTGCTATGATGCGCTGGTCGGCTTTGCTGGCTGCGACAAGTCGCTGCCCGGCATGATGATGGCGATGCTGCGGCTGAACGTGCCGAGCATCTTCGTCTATGGCGGATCGATCCTGCCGGGCCGTTTCCATGATCGCGACGTTACCGTCGTCGACGTGTTCGAGGCGGTCGGCCAATATGCGGCAGGCGGGTGCCCGCTGCAGGAATTGATCGAGCTCGAAAAGGTCGCGTGCCCCGGTCATGGCGCGTGCGGCGGGCAATTCACCGCCAACACCATGGCGTGTGTCGGCGAGGCAATCGGCCTGTCGCTGCCCAATTCGAACATGATGCCCGCTCCCTATCGCGGTCGCGACGAGATCGCGATCGCAGCGGGTGAGCAAGTGATGGATCTGATCGCGCGCAACATCCGCCCGCGCGATATCTGCACGCGCGAAGCCTTTATCAACGCAGCGCGCGTCGTCGCCGCGACGGGCGGATCGACCAACGCCGCCTTGCACCTCCCTGCGATGGCGAATGAAGCGGGCATCGACTTCGATTTGTTCGACGTAGCAGAGGCTTTTAAATCAACGCCTTACATCGCCGATCTCAAGCCCGGTGGTAAGTATGTCGCCAAGGATATGTATGAGGCCGGTGGCGTCTACATGCTGATGAAGACGATGCTGGAAGGCGGCTTCCTCGACGGCAATTGCCTGACGGTGACGGGTAAGACGCTGGGCGAGAATATCGATCAGGTCACCTGGAACCCCGACCAGAAGGTCATTTACGACGTCAAGACGCCGCTGTCGGCGACGGGCGGCGTGGTCGGCCTGCGCGGTACGCTCGCCCCCGATGGCGCGATCGTGAAGGTCGCGGGGATGCACCGGCTCCAGTTCACCGGCCCGGCGCGCGTGTTCGACTGCGAGGAGGAGTGTTTCGCCGCGGTCGAGGCGCGCCAGATCAACGAGGGCGAAGTCATCATCATCCGCTATGAAGGCCCCAAGGGCGGCCCCGGCATGCGTGAGATGCTTTCGACCACGGCTGCGCTTTATGGCCTTGGGCTGGGCGAAAAGGTTGCGTTGATCACCGACGGTCGCTTCTCGGGCGGCACGCGCGGCTTCTGCATCGGCCATGTTGGGCCGGAAGCCGCCGAGGGCGGGCCGATCGCGCTGGTCGAGGATGGCGACATCATCCGCATCGATGCCGAAGCGGGCACGATCGACCTCGATGTCGACCCGCAAACGCTCGCCGCGCGCAAGGCGGCATGGGTGCCGCGCGTCAACGATTACCAGGCGGGCGCGCTGTGGCGCTATTCCCAGACGGTCGGCGCTGCCTATAAGGGCGCCGTTACGCACCCGGGAGCCAGCGCCGAAACTCATGTCTACGCGGATATCTAGTCTAGTCTTGCTGGCCCTTTCGCTCGCCGCTTGCGGTGAGCAACGTACCGACCACGCCACGCTTGCCAAAGTGGAGGCCGAGCAACGCCAGGCGCGCGACGATAGCGGGAACATCGTCTGCGCGCCGCGCGGCTCGGCGGATTTCGCGCGGATCTGTACGGTGGACCGGAGCGAGACCGATGCCGGGCTGGTGCTGACCGTGCGCCACCCGGACGGGGCGTTCCACCGCTTGCTGGTGACCAAGGACGGGCGAGGCGTGATCGCGGCGGATGGTGCGGAGACCGCCGTGGTGACGATCATTGCCAATGGCGAGATCGAGGTCGCTTTGGGCGGGGACCGCTACCGTCTTCCCGCCACCGTCAAAGGCAAGGCCGCGGCCGCCTCATGACCCCCATTGCAGGGCAGCCGATCCTGACCGCCGCCGAAATGCGCGCGGCGGAACAGCGCGCGATCGATGCGGGAACCAGCGTTACCGAACTGATGGAGCGCGCCGGGGCGGGCGTGGCCGAGGCGGTGCGGCGGCTGGCGGGGGATGCACCGGTGCTGGTGCTGTGCGGCCCCGGCAATAATGGCGGCGACGGCTATGTCGCGGCGCGGATTTTGCGCGCGAACGGCGTCCCGGTCCGCGTGGCGGCGACGGGGGCTCCGATGAGCGAGGCCGCGATCCAAGCGCGCACCGGGTGGCACGGCCCGGTCGAAACGCTAGCCGATGCCGCCCCTGCGCCCGTTGTGCTGGACGCGATTTTCGGGACCGGTCTGTCGCGGCGGGTCGATGGCGGCATTGCCACGCCGCTCGCCGCGTTGGTGCAGGCGGCACGGCTTTCGATCACGGTCGATGTGCCGACCGGCCTTGCCACCGATACGGGCGGCGCGTTGATCGATACCGTCAGCCACTTTGATATCACGCTCGCACTGGGTGCGTTGAAACCGGTGCATGTGCTTGCGGCCTCTGCGCAAATTTGCGGAACGGTGCGGTTGGTCGAGATCGGCCTGGACACGCGGAGCGGCGCGCGCGCGGAGGTGATCGATCGCCCCACGCTGCAAGCCCCCGGCATCGACAGCACCAAATATACGCGCGGCATGGTGGCGGTGGTCGGCGGGATCATGCCCGGAGCCGCTGCGCTCGCGTCCGAGGCGGCGATGCGCACCGGAGCGGGCTATGTGCTGTTGCTGTCGGACACGCTGCCGTCGAATACGCCGCATGCGCTGGTGCGTCGGGCGTGGGCACCGGACGCGCTTGCGGACGCGCGGATCGGGGCGATCCTGATCGGCCCTGGGCTCGGGCGCGACGATGCCGCGCGATCGAAGCTCGCGGTGGCGCTGGCGAGCGATCGCCCGCTGGTGATCGATGGCGATGCGCTGCATTTGCTGGAGGGCAGGACCTTCCATGATCGGCGCGCGCCGACGATCCTGACCCCGCATGGGGGCGAGTTCGTCGCGGTGTTCGGCGCGTGGAGCGGCAGCAAGATCGAGGCGGCGCGGGCCGCCGCAGCGACATCGGGGGTGGTGGTGGTGTTCAAAGGGGCAGACACGGTCATCGCTGATCCGGACGGCAGCGTCGTGGTGGCTCCGCATGGCTCGTCCTGGCTTTCGACCGCAGGCACGGGTGACGTGCTGGCGGGGGCGGTCGCGGCGCTGGCGGCAAGCGATTCGCCGCTGGCGACGCGTGCGCGCGCAGCGGCAGCGGTGTGGATGCACGGCGCGGCAGCGCGGCGGTTGGGCGGCGCGTTTCTGGCGGACGATCTGGCGCGTGAAATATCGGCAGTAAGGGCGGCGTTGTGAGTGATGTGATTGTGCGGGTGGCGGCGCGGGGCGATGGTGTGACCGCCGATGGTCGGCACGCTGCCTTTGCCGCACCGGGTGACACGCTGACGCCCGATAACGTCGTGATTCCGGGGCCGCACCACCAGACTCCGCCCTGCCGTCACTTTCCCGTGTGCGGCGGGTGTCAGCTTCAGCATCTCGACGATGCCAGCTACGCCGATTTCCTCACTGATCGCATCTCGGGCGCGCTGGCCGCGCAGGGGCTGACGGCACCGCTTCGACCGCCACTCCTGTCCCCTGAACGCACGCGGCGGCGGGCCGCGTTGCACGCTGAAGTCAAAGGCGGCGCGGTACGGTTGGGGTTCAGCGAACCCGCCAGCCATGCGATCGTCGATGTGCAGGAATGCTGGATCCTGACGCCCGCTTTGTTCGCGGTGCTGGCCCCCTTGCGCAAACTGCTCGCGCGGGCGCTGAAGGGGCGGGCGCGGCTGCATGTGACCGAGGTCGATCAGGGCATCGATCTGCTGATCGAGGGCAAGCTGGCCGAGGGGCTGGCGATTGCCGAGGGTATCACGGCGTTTTGTGGCGTCCACGGCATCGCGCGCTTGGCGGTCGATGACGGGATCGGCCCGGAAACGCGCTGGGAGCCAGAGCCGGTGACGATCACGCTCGGTGGCGTGGCGGTGCCATTTCCCTCGGGCAGCTTCCTGCAGGCGACGCGCGAGGGCGAGGCGAGCCTGGTCGCCGCAGTGCGCGAAGCGGTGGGCGCGGTGCGCGTGAGCGCGGATCTGTTCGCCGGGCTGGGCACGCTGGCGCTGTCGCTGCCGGGCAAGGTCTATGCCGCCGAGGCTGGCCGCGACGCGATCTTCGCGTTGAAGGCGGGCGCGGCGCAGGCGGGCCGAGCGGTATTCGCCGAACATCGCGACCTGTTCCGGCGTCCGCTGACCAGCGCGGAATGCGACCGCTTCGAGGCGATCGTGCTCGATCCGCCGCGGGCTGGCGCGCGCGAGCAGGTGACGCAACTGGCGGCATCGAAAGTGCCGGTGGTCGCCTATGTTTCGTGCAATCCCAGCAGCTTTGCGCGCGATGCGGAGATATTGTGCAAGGGTGGTTACACGCTCGATTGGGTGCAGCCGGTCGGCCAGTTTCGTTGGTCGACCCACGCCGAACTGGCGGCGCGCTTTAGCCGATAGGCTCTTGGCGGCTTCGCGGCTTCGCGTGATCCATTTTCACGCGAAGCCGCCAAGGCACGAAGAAGGGTTCATGGATAATCTGCGCGTAGAAAGTACAGGCCGTCAGGCGGAGCATTGAAACCAAGCGCGGTGCGGTCACGCGCTTCCAACGCGGTGGTCATGTCGTCGGGGCTCCATTTGCCTTCGCCGACCAACCCCAGGCAGCCGACCATCGAGCGCACCTGATGATGCAGGAACGAGCGCGCAGAAGCGAACACGCTGATCCGCTCTCCTTCCGCCACCACCTCGAGCCGGTCGAGCGTGCGCAGCGGGCTGTCGGCCTGGCAATGCGCCGAGCGGAAGGTGGTGAAGTCATGCCGCCCCACCAGCCGCGTGGCACCGTCCGCCATCGCCGCGACATCGAGCGGGGCAGGGATGCGCCACGCCAGCCCGCGCTCGACCGTCAGCGGCGCGCGGCGCGTTACGATGCGGAACTCATAATGCCGCCCGATGCACGAGAAGCGCGCGTGCCAGTCATCGGGCACGATTTCACAGTCGAGGATCGCGATCGGGTCGGGCCGCAGCTTGGCGTTGAGCGCTTCCATCAGGCGAAACGGAGTGAAGGGGCGGGTCAGGTCGAGATGCGCGCGCATGCCAAGGCCGTGGACGCCGGCATCGGTGCGACCGGCGGCGTGGACCGCGATCTCCTCCCCGGTGATGGCGTGCGCGGCGCGTTCGATCGCGGCCTGCACGCTTGGCCCATGATGCTGGCGCTGCCAGCCCATATAGGGGCGTCCGTCGAACTCGACCGTCAGCGCGAACCGCGTCAAAGCTGTGTGCCCGCAGGGATGGGGAAGCCGCGCAGGAGTTCGTCGGTGGTCATGACGCCACGCCCGGCGCGTTGCAGCAAGGTCGGGCGGATCGCGCCGCTGCCGCAGGCGATGGTGAGAAGCGTGTCGAGCACTTCTCCCTCTCCCCGCTGGCGGGGAGAGGGGCTGTGCGCATCGTCGGCGTTCTGCTGGACTTCCCCTCTCCCGACCTCGCTACGCTCGGCCACCCTCTCCCCGCTTGCGGGGAGAGGGAGAAGGTCTGCCGCCAGCACTTTGATGCGTTCGCCCTGAACTTCGAAGAACGCGCCCGGCACTGGGTTGAAAGCGCGAATTTGCCGCTCGACCGCGTCGGCCGATTGCGTCCAGTCGATCCGCGCCTCGGCCTTGTCGATCTTGGCGGCATAGGTGACGCCGTTCTCGGGTTGCACCTCGGGCGGATAGGCGTCGAAGTCGCTCAGCACCTCCACCATCAGCCGTGCGCCCATCGCGCTCAATTCGTCGGTCAGCGTGCCCGCTGTCTTGCTGTCGATCGCGGTCGTGTCACGCAGCAGCTCCGGGCCGGTGTCGAGCCCGGCTTCCATCTGCATGATGCACACGCCCGTTTCTCCGTCGCCCGCGAGGATCGCGCGCTGGATGGGGGCCGCGCCGCGCCAACGCGGCAGCAGCGAGGCGTGGACGTTGAGGCAGCCGCGCGCAGGCGCGTCGAGCACCGCGCGCGGCAGGATCAAACCATAAGCGGCGACCACGGCGACATCCGCCCCGAAGGCGGCAAATTCGGCCTGCGCCTCGGCATCGCGCAGCGTGACGGGGGTGCGCACGGCAATGCCGAGTGCCTCGGCACGCGCCTGGACCGGGGAGGGCGTGAGCGCCTTGCCCCGCCCGGCGCGGCGCGGCGGTTGGCTGTAGGACGCCACGACATCATGCCCGGCATCGACCAAGGCTTGCAGCACCGGCACCGAGAAGTCCGGGGTTCCCATGAATATGATCCGCATGGCGGCGCTTTGCGATCGAGGGCCCGCAAACACAAGCCCCGTCACCCCGGCGCAGGCCGGGGCCGCTGGGGTGGGGTGCGCGGCGATCGTTTTCAGCGCCATGGGACGGCCCCGGCCTGCGCCGGGGTGACGAACGCGGCGCAACCCCCTATCTGTTCTCCATGGCCTCTCCCGAAATCGAAGCGCTGACACAGGCCCTTGCCAAATTGCCGGGGCTGGGGCCGCGCTCCGCCCGACGTGCGGTGCTGCATTTGCTGAAGAAGCGCGAGGCGGCACTGGGGCCGTTGCTGAGTGCGTTGATGGCGGTTGAGGAACGGCTCTCAACCTGTTCGATTTGCGGCAATATCGACACCACCAATCCCTGTGGCGTATGCGCTGATCCGCGCCGCGATGCGCGCGCGCTGTGCGTGGTGGAGGAGGTGGCGGATCTATGGGCGCTGGATCGGTCGCGGCTGTTTCCGGGGCGGTTCCATGTGCTGGGCGGGCGGCTGTCGGCGCTGGAGGGCGTGCGACCCGAGGATCTCGCGATCGATTCGCTGGTGCGCCGCATTGCCGAGGGCGGGATCGACGAGGTCGTGCTGGCGATGAACGCGACGCTGGAGGGGCAGACCACGGCGCATTACATCATCGAGCGGATCGAGCGCTTTCCGGTGCGCATCACCCAATTGGCGCACGGCCTGCCGGTGGGCGGCGAGCTCGATTATCTCGACGAAGGCACGCTTGCCCAGGCCTTGCGCGCCCGGCGACCGGTGGGGTGATTTGAGAAGTTGGGTTCGCGCAGAGGCGCAGAGGACGCAGAGATGGCCTTCTCCGCGTCCTCTGCGCCTCTGCGCGAACCACTCTTTCTTTTTCTTGAGCGCTGCCGCGCGGAGAAGAACGAAACTTGACGGACGGCTGTTGCTTTCCTAGCTCGCAGGAATGGCTGTCCTAGAAATTCTTGAAGTTCCGCATCCCGGTCTCCGCGTCGTCGCCAAGCCCGTTGAAACGGTCGATGATTCCGTGCGGAAAATCGTCGCTGACATGTTCGACACGATGTACGCCGCGCGCGGGATCGGTCTCGCTGCGACGCAGGTTGCGATCGAGCAGCGCATTGTCGTGATCGACTTGCAGGAGCCCGAAAGCGACGCGGAAGATGCCAAGCCGGTGCGCAAGCCGCTGGTCTATATCAACCCGGAATTGCTGTCGCTGAGCGAGGAAACCTCCTTCTATAACGAAGGCTGTCTGTCGATCCCCGAGCAATATGCCGAAGTGGAGCGCCCGACCCGGTGCCGCGCGAGCTGGCTCGACGAGCAGGGCGAGCGCCACGAGGCCGATTTCGACGGCTTGCTGGCGACGGCCTTGCAGCATGAGATCGACCATCTGAACGGCGTGCTGTTCATCGACCACATTTCCAAGCTGAAGCGCGATATGCTGCTCAAGAAGCTGGCGAAACAGCGCAAGGCGGCGTGAGCTCTTCTCCCTCGCCCCTTCAGGGGAGAGGGTCGGGGAGAGGGGCAGTAGCAACCGTTGCGGTCTGCTCCGCCCCCTCTCCCGCGCTTCGGCTTCGCCTCGCTTGCCCTCTCCCCTGAAGGGGAGAGCAAGCGGTTAGAATAGGCCCTCAATCTCGCCCTCAGCCCCGAACCGGATCCCCTCCGCCGCCGGAACGCGCGGCAGGCCGGGCATGGTCATGATCTCCCCGCAGATTGCCACGACGAAGCCGGCACCCGCGCTCAAGCGCACTTCGCGCACCGGCACGACATGGCCGGTCGGCGCGCCGAGCTTGGCCGGGTCGGTCGAGAAGCTGTACTGCGTCTTCGCCATGCACACCGGCAAATGCCCGAAACCCGCGGCTTCCCAGCGGGCGAGCTGCGCGCGGACCGAGGCATCGGCAATCGCTTCCTCGGCGCGGTAGATGCGGGTGGCGACGGTGTTGATCTTGTCGAACAGCGATAGCTCGTCTGAATAGAGCGGCGCGAATTGACCGGCATTATGGTCGCACAGCGCCACGACCGCTTCGGCCAGCGCTTCGGCCCCGGTACCGCCTTCGGCCCAATGCGTGCAGAGCACGGCTTCGCAGCCTTGGGCGGCGGCGATGTCCTCGATCACGGCAAATTCAGCGGGCGTATCGCCGTCGAAGCGATTGACCGCGACCACCACCGGCACGCCGAAGGCGCGGACATTTTCAATGTGGCGCGCGAGATTGACGCCACCGCGCCGCACCGCCTCTGCATCGGGCGCGTTGAGATCGGCCTTGGCGACGCCGCCATGCATCTTCAGTGCACGCACCGTCGCCACGATCACCGCGGCGGCAGGCTTCAAACCGGCCTGGCGGCACTTGATATCAAAGAACTTTTCCGCGCCGAGATCGGCCCCGAAGCCCGCCTCAGTCACCACATAATCGGCGAGACCCAGCGCAGTGCGCGTGGCGATCACCGAATTGCAGCCATGCGCGATATTGGCGAACGGCCCGCCGTGGATGAGGGCAGGGGTGCCCTCCAGCGTCTGGACGAGGTTGGGCTTGATCGCTTGCGCGAGCAACACTGCCATCGCGCCATCGGCCTTCAGGTCGCGCGCGGTGACCGGCCGCCGGTCGCGGGTATAGGCGACGACGATGCGCCCGAGCCGGACTTCGAGATCGTGCAGGTCACTGGCCAGGCACAGAATGGCCATGACTTCGGAGGCGACGGTAATGTCGAAACCGCTTTCGCGCGGATACCCGTTGGCAGGGCCGCCGAGCGATTGGGCGATGTCGCGCAAGGCGCGGTCGTTCATGTCGAGCACGCGCCGCCACACGATCCGGCGCACATCGATGTCGAGTGCGTTGCCCCAATGGACATGGTTGTCGATCATCGCCGCCAGCAAATTGTGCGCGCTGGTGATGGCGTGGAAATCGCCGGTGAAATGGAGGTTGATGTCCTCCATCGGCACCACCTGCGCATAACCGCCGCCAGTCGCGCCGCCCTTGGTACCGAAACAGGGACCGAGCGACGGTTCGCGCAGCGCCAGCATCGTCTTGCGCCCGGTGCGGTTGAGCGCATCGGCAAGGCCGACCGACGTTGTCGACTTGCCTTCGCCGGCCGGGGTCGGGCTAATGGCGGTGACCAGGATCAAGCGGCCGTGCGCGGTTGAGGCGGGGAGGCGGGCGAGGTCGATCTTGGCCTTGTGATGGCCGTAAGGTTCAACCGCTTCGGGCGGGATCCCGGCGGCGGCGGCGATCGCGCCGATGGGTTGCAAAGTGGCGGCGCGCGAGATGGCGATGTCGGTCAGCATAAGCGCGCTGTAGCAACTCCTCCCCGGTACGGGGAGGGGGACCGTTTTGCTTCTTCAGCAAAAGGGTGGAGGGGGCGTGCCGGGGAGGATTTACGGCGCGGGTCGTGGTAGCTACAGGTTCACAGAATGTTCCAGAGAGATTTCGTATGACGGGTGTGACGATGGCCTTGTTTGGAGTGGCGGCCCTGCTGGTTGGCCTGGCGATCGGTTTCCTGCTCGGGATCCGCGGTACGGCGCAGGCCCGCGCCGAGCGCGATGCGCGCAATGAGGATTTCAAGCGCGCGATCGTCGATCTGGCGAGCGCCGAGGAACGGGCGCGCGAAACCGCGCATTTGCGCACCGAACTGGCCGCGATCCGTGATGAACGCGATGTCGCGCGGCTGGAAAACACCGCATTGAAGACGCACAGTTCGGCCTTTGAAAGCCGCCTTGCCGAAATGCGCGAGGCCGATGAAGCGCGCCTCCAGATGGTACGCGAAACGCATGAGGCGCGGATTGCCGAACTGCTCCACGCCAAGGAATTGCTCGCGACGCAATTTGCCGAAGTGTCGAACAAATTGCTCAACGAGGCGCAGGAGGTTTTCCTGAAACGCGCCGACGAGCGTTTCCGCCAGTCGGAGGAAACCGCCGGGCAGAACCTCAAATCGATGCTCCAGCCGGTCAGCGACCGCTTGCTGAAATATGAGGAAGCGGTGACCAAGGTCGAAAGCGAGCGGCTGAGCGCCTTCGACCAGCTCAAGGGGCAGTTGGAAGGGCTTCGGGTTGGGCAGGAGAAGGTGTCGAGCGAGGCGGCCAAGCTGGTCAATTCGCTGCGCAACGCGCCCAAATCGCGCGGGCGCTGGGGCGAGCAGCAATTGAAGAACGTGCTCGAAAGCTGCGGCCTGTCCGAACATACCGATTTCCAGACCGAAGTGTCGGTGTCGGGCGGTGACGAAGGCGGGCGGTTGCGCCCCGATGCGATCGTCACCGTGCCCGGCGGGCGCAGCCTGGTGATCGACGCCAAGGTCTCGCTCAATGCCTATCAGGATGCGTTCGGCGCGGTCGACGAGGCTGAGCGCGCGCGTGGACTGGCGCTGCACGCCGCGGCGATGCGCGCGCATGTCAACGGCCTTGGCAACAAGGCCTATTGGAGCCAGTTCGCCGACGCGCCCGATTATGTGATCATGTTCGTGCCCGGCGAGCACTTCCTGTCGGCAGCGCTGGAACAGGACCCAACCTTGTGGGACTTTGCGTTCGACAAGCGCGTGCTGCTCGCGACGCCAACCAATCTAATCGCGATCGCACGCACGGTGGCGGCGGTGTGGCGGCAGGAGCGGCTGGCCAAGGAAGCCGCTGAGATTGGGCGGCTCGGCAAGGAAATGCACGACCGGTTGGCGAAGGTTGCCGACGATCTGCGCAAGGTCGGTGCGGGGCTGAACAGCGCGGTCAACAATTTCAACAGCTTCTCCAACTCGTTCAACGGTCGCCTGATGGTGACCGGGCGCAAGTTCCGCGACCTGAACATCGAGACGGGCGCGCGCGAACTGGAGGATGTCGCGCCGGTGGAGGCGCTGGCGCGCTATAGCGACAGCGAGCCGCTGCAACTGGCGGAGCCGAGTGTGGTGTCGGTGGGCGAGGCTGACGCCGAGGTGGCCAAGCCGTAGGGGGTGTATGTTTCTCGCGCCTCCCCTCCCTGGAAGGGAGGGGATTGAGGTGTGGGTCGGCTGATGGTGGGCGTTGCGCCCGCTTACGGGCCGACCCACCCCCAGCCCCTCCCTTTCAGGGAGGGGAGGATCTCGAACCACCCCCAAACGCAAAACGCCGACATCCGGGGGGATGTCGGCGTTCGACGGTTCAAACCTGTCCGGGGAGGATCAGGCCTTCATGTGGCCTGCCAGGTGCTTGTTCATTTCGAACATCGTCACCTTGTCCTTGCCGAAAACCTTCTTCAGCTTTTCGTCGGCGACGATCTCGCGCTTGTTCTCCGGGTTCTGGAGATTGTGCGCCTTGATATAGGCCCACACCTTGCTGATGACTTCGCTACGCGGCAGCTTGTCGGTGCCGACGATCGCGCCGAGCTCGGCCGAGGGGGTGATGGGCGCGAAGATGCCGCCGGTCTTGGGCGCATCGCTCTTCGCGGTTGGGGTCTTGGCCATTATGTGTCCTTCCTGAGTGTCGTTACAACCGACATCGGTTTCACGCCTTGAATAGCGCTGCGCTCCTTGTGCGCTGCCTTTTTGCCCTTGTCACGCCTTACAATGCCCTGAAATGCGTCGGTTTGGGGGTTGTAACGCAAAAAGACCCGCTCTCCGGTTCGGAGAGCGGGCCGTTAAGCACCAAAAGCTTTGCTCAGAATTTGAAGCGGATCGTCCCGCCATAGGTAACGGGCTGGTTCGGATAGGCCGAAACGCTGCCCGATTGCGCCACCGACGAGAAGATCGTCGTGATATAGTGGTTGTTGGTGACGTTGCGCCCCCAGGCCGAAACTTCGAGTCCGTTCTCGAACTGCAGCGTCGCGGCAAGGTTGAGTTCCTTGACCTCACGCTCAAGGGTGATGACGCCCTCGGCGATCTGCACCGGCGTCTGATAGTCAAAGTCGCCGCGCAACAACAGCTTCATTCCGTGCGCCAGCGGCTGGGTATAGGTGGCCCCCATCGACGCCGCGAATTCGGGGATGCCAGCCGGGCGCGTGCCGGACAGATTGACCGGCCCGACCGTATACGTCCCCGCCACGATCGCACCGCCGGTCGGGAAGGAATCGTATTTCGGATCAAGGTAGGTCACCGCACCGTTGAGCGTCAGCCGCGGAACCGGGGTCACGCTGCCGTCAAACTCGACGCCGAAGGTCGATTGCTTCGGCGCATTGAGCAGCGAGAAGCCGGTCCCGGTGAAGACGTTGCTCTGGAAACCGGTAATCTGCTGCTGGAACACCGCCATGTTGAAGGCGAAGTTGCGATATTGTCCCTTGATGCCGCCTTCGATCACGCGCGACTTTTCAGGGCCGGCAAAACGCGAGCCCGAGCCGAGATTGACGACGGCCAGACCGGCGGTACGCAGCGCGACCAGATCGGCCGCCGTCGGGCGGCTGTCGCGTGACAGGTTGACCGAACTTGCCTTGAAGCCCGTCGCATAGGTGACATAGGCGTTCAAATGGTTGTCGAGCTTGTACGCGGCGCGCAGCGTGTAGGAGAAGTTGCTGTCATTGGTCTTGCCGGGTTCGACCGCATTGGGCACGTTTTGGAACGGCGGCAGGAATTGCAGCGGGCGCAGCGCGGCCAGCGGGTTGGCGGCGGGGTTATTCTGGTTGGCGTTGGCATTGGCCTGCGCGCCCGCGTTGATCGCGTTGAATGCCGCCGGATTGGCTCCGGCAAACGCCCCGATCTCGGCTGCGGTCGCCGACCGGCCGAGCCCCAATTGCGTCCCGATCAACTGCGCAAGGCCGCCCTGGTACAGCAACTGGTTGCGGAAGGGGGCATATTGCGGCGCATCGAAGTTGATGCTGGAGAACACGTCGGTGCTGACGACGTTGGTGGTGAAGTGCTTGCGGTCGTCGGTATAGTTGAACCCGGCGGTCAGCGTCAGGCGATCGACCGGCTTGAAATCGGCCGTGCCGAAAATCGAAAAGGATTCGTCTTTCAGCGTATAGGATTCATTCAACCCGTCGCCGGTGCGGAAGAAGGTGCCGGTATATTTCGCCGGATTGCCCTCGAGCGCGCCGAAGGTCGATTCCAGCGTGGCGACGCTGAGCGCACCCCCGGTCGCGCCCTGGATCAGCGCATTGCCATAGGGGCGGAATTGCGAGCCGAAGGTGATCTGGTTCTTCTGGTTGATCTTTTCGTTGAAATAGAAGCCGCCGAGCAGGAAGTTGAGCGGTCCTTCGAAATCGGTGGCGAGGCGCAATTCCTGCGTGAACGTATCGATGCCGACATTGGCCGAGTTCCGCCCGATCAAATCGGCACCGGTGAAATCCGAATCCTGGTTGGTGGCGCTCTTCACTTCACGATAGGCCGTGATCGAGGTCAGGGAGAACTTTCCGAGATTGTAATCGGCCTGGACCGATCCCCCGTAATTCTCGATTTTGTTGCTCGACAGGAAGTTGTTGTAGACCTTGTACGAGAACACGTTCTGCGGATCGATCCCGTTGCCACCGGCCAGCGCCTGGACGATCGCGCCGGTCGCGCCATTGATGAGATTGCCGGCCACGCAGCAATTTTCATCGATCTTGTCATAATCGCCGATCACGCGGATCTTGAAGTCTGCATTAGGCTGGAACAGCAATTGCCCGCGAATGCCCCAGCGGTTGCGATCGTTGACGTTGGTCTTCTGCAAGGCGTCATAGGCGTACCCGTCGCGCCGATTGTAATTGCCGCCGATGCTGAACGCGAGCGTATCGCTGATCGGGCCGGTCACCGCGCCCTTCAGGACGACGGCGTTGTAATTGCCATAGGTCGCCTCGGCATTGCCCGCAAATTTGAAAGCGGGTTCGGCGGTGACGATGCTGATGATGCCGGCCGACGCATTCTTGCCGAACAGCGTCGATTGCGGCCCGCGCAGCACTTCGATGCGCTTCAGATTGGGCAAGTCGGAAATCTGCGCGGCCGAGCGCGAGCGATAGACGCCGTCGATGAACACGCCGACCGACGGCTCGATCCCGGCATTGTTGGCACCGTTGCCAAAGCCGCGGATGATGAAGTTGGTGTTGGCCGAGCTTTGCAGCTGGTTCACGCGCAGCGACGGCACGACGCTTTGCAAATCCTTCAGATCGCGAATTTGCGCTTGCTCGATGGTTGCGCCACTGGTTACCGACACCGCAACGGGCGTGTCGAGCAAGGTCTGCTCGCGCTTGGTCGCGGTGACGACGATGTCATCGCCATCGACCGTGGTTTGGGGCGCAGGGGCCGGGGGAGGAGTGGTTTGCGACAATGCGGGCGTGGCCGAAAGCATCGCCAAAGCCGACGCGGCAAGCAATTCGAACTTCTTCATGATGGCATCCCCTTGATGGTCAGCCCCAATCTCATGTCGGGTGCTGGTTTTCGAATGTACGGTTTGTGAAATAGCGTGTCGTTGAATCGCCCGTCAATGACATAATAGTAGGGGAACTGCGGCTTTGCCCAGCTGTGGTCAAAATAGAACAGTCTCCCGGGCGACCGGAATTTATGTTGCAGTACGGCAAAACCCACTTGCCGTAACGTCAATCGCACTGATCGGGGTAAGGGAAGATAATGGACGATAGTTCCGACGCTGGCGGCAATGGTGATCTGGTGGCCGGGCCAGCGAAAATTCCTGTGCCACACGAGGTGGCCGAAGCGGTCCGCACGCTGATCCGCTGGGCCGGCGATGACCCTGCGCGCGAGGGATTGCGCGAAACGCCGCAGCGAGTCGCGCGGGCGTGGAAGGAATATTGCGCCGGCTATGGCGATGATCCAGCGATCCATCTCGCGCGGATTTTCGAAGAGGTCGGCGGCTATGACGAGATCGTACTGCTGAAGGACATTCCGTTCCAGTCGCATTGCGAACATCACATGGCCCCGATCATCGGCAAGGCGCACATTGCGTATCTTCCGGGCAATTACGTCGTCGGTATTTCGAAGCTGGCGCGCGTGCTTCACGCCTTTGCCCGCCGCCTGCAAGTGCAGGAGCGGCTGACGGCGGAGGTCGCGGATTGCATTTGGGACAATCTCAAGCCGCAGGGTGTGGCGGTGGTGATCGAGGCGAGCCATGCCTGCATGACCGCGCGCGGCGTGCGGACGCCAGGCGTGGCGATGGTCACCAGCCGGATGATGGGCGTGTTCCGCGACGATGAACGCAGCCGCAAGGAAATCCTCGCCTTGATGGGATGCTGATCGCGATGCCGCGAACCGTTTTGGTGACCGGTGCCGCGCGCCGCCTTGGCGCGGTGATTGCGCGGCACCTGGCCGGGGAGGGGTGGCGCGTTGCGATCCACCACCTCCATTCGGCCGAGGATGCGGATCGACTGTCGGTGGCCTTGCCGGGCTCGACCGTGCTGACGGGCGATCTGTCGGACCCGGCGATGCCGGCCGCGTTGGTCGAGGCTGCGCGGGCGGCGTTTGGCGGGCCGCTCACCGCGGTGGTGAACAGCGCGTCGCTGTTCGACTATGACACGCCGCCGCAGGTAAACGCCGCGTTGTTGCGCGACCATTATGCTGTCAATCTGGCGGCCCCGGTGCTGCTGGCCAATGCCTTGGCCGCGCAGGACGATCTGGCCGAGGGGGCGGTGGTCAATCTGCTCGACCAGAAGATCGTCAATCTCAACCCCGATTTCTTCTCTTATACCTGCGCCAAACTCGCGCTGGCGGGCGCGACGACGATGCTGGCGCAGGCATTGGGGCCGCGTATCCGCGTCAATGCGGTGTCGCCCGGCCTGTCCTTGCCTAGCGCCGACCAGAGCGACACCGAATTTGCCGAAGCGGCGCGCAAGAACCTGCTGCAGCGCCCGGTCGACCCGGCCGACATCGCCCGCGCGGTCGCCTTCCTTCTGGAGGCGCGGGGCGTGCAAGGGCAAAATATGTTCGTCGATTGCGGCCAGCGCTTCCTGCCGCGCGCACGCGACGTGATGTTCGAGGGGCGGGTATGACGGTTCGGTTCACCACCATGCTCGAGGGCCTTGAAGTGACGATGGGGCTCGGCATCCATCCGCACGAACTGGCGGCGCGGCAAAGGGTGATCGTGTCGGTGCGGATGGAGGTGGTCTATCCAACGCCCCCCGCTGAGGACCGCATCGATGCGGTGCTCGATTATGATTTCGTGCGCGCAGGCGTGCAGGCGCTGGTCGCCGACCGCCATTTCCATTTGCAGGAAACGCTGTGCGAGGCGATCGCGGCGCTGTGCCTCGCCGACCCGCGCGTCGAGCGCGTGACGGTGCGGACGTCGAAGCCGGACGTGTACCCCGATGCGGCGGTCGGGTGCGAGATTGTGCGCGGGCGGTAGCGCACACCCGGTCTCGTCCGATTGCGCCCCGTTCGGGCTGAGCCTGTCGAAGCCCCGCTCTCCCCTGGCGAGGCCGGAGTCTGCGAAGACGGGCCCTTCGACAGGCTCAGGGCGAACGGGAAGGGGGGGCTAAACCCGGTTGGCTGCGCTAAGCACCGCGCGCACCGAGGCGGTGGCGATGTCGGCGTCGATCCCGACTCCGAACACGGTGCGCCCATCCCCGGTGCGGCATTCGACATAGGCCGCGGCTTGCGCATCGGCACCGTGGCCGATGGCGTGCTCGCTATAGTCGACCACGTCGAGCTGCGGGCCGGTTGTCTCACCCAGCGCCGCGATGACGCCCGAGATCAAGCCATTGCCGCGCCCGGAGATCGAGCGCTCCTCGCCATCGACCGCGACATGGCCGACGAACAGCCGGTCGCCGACGCTGCCGCTTTCAGTATAATCGAGCAGCCGGAAGCGATCTTCGCCGCGCGCGAGATAGGTTGCCTCGAACAGGCCCCAAATATCGCTCGCGTTCATTTCGCGGCTGGTTTCGTCGGCGAGGCGCTGGACGTGGCGGCTGAAATCGGCCTGCAGGCGCTTGGGCAGTTTCAGGCCCTTATCCTGCTCGATCACCCAGGCGACGCCACCCTTGCCCGACTGCGAATTGACGCGGATCACCGCTTCATAACTGCGACCAAGATCGGCCGGATCGATCGGCAGATAGGGGACTTCCCACAGCGTATCGTTCTTGGCTTCCTGTGCGGCAAAGCCCTTCTTGATCGCGTCCTGATGGCTGCCCGAGAAGGCGGTGAACACCAGATCGCCCGCATAGGGCGTGCGCGGATGCACGGGGAGCTGCGTGCAATAGGTAACGGTGTTGACGATCGCGTCGATGTCCGAAAAGTCCAGTTTCGGATCAAGGCCTTGCGTGTACATGTTGAGCGCGACGGTCACCAGGTCGCAATTGCCGGTGCGCTCGCCATTGCCGAGCAGGCAGCCCTCGACGCGGTCGGCGCCCGCCATCAGCCCCAGTTCGGCGGCGGCGACGCCGGTGCCGCGATCGTTATGCGGGTGCAGGCTGAGCGCTACGCAATCGCGGCCCCGGATGTTGCGGCCAAACCATTCGATCTGGTCGGCATAGACGTTGGGCGTCGCGCATTCGACCGTGGCGGGCAGGTTGAGGATCAATTTGTGGTCGGGCGTCGGGCGCAGCACGTCCATCACCGCCTCACACACTTCAAGGCTGAAATCGAGCTCGGCGGTCGAGAAGGTTTCCGGGCTATATTCGAAAAACCAGTCGGTGTCGGGCTGGGCGGCGGCCTGGTCGCGCAGGATCATCGCGCCGTCGATGGCGATCTGCTTCACTTCTGCGCGAGTCATGCCGAACACGATCTTGCGCCACGCCGGGCTGACGGCGTTGTAGAGGTGAACGATCGCCGCCCGCGCGCCGCGCAGCGACTGGAAGCTGGTTTCGATCAAATCGCGGCGTGACTGGGTCAGCACCTGGATCATCGTATCGTCGGGGATGCGGCCGCTTTTGACGAGGCCTGAGATGAAATCGAATTCGGTCGCGCCGGCGGCGGGGAAGCCGACTTCGATTTCCTTGATGCCGACCTTTACGATCAGATCGAACATCCGGGTCTTCTTCTCGGCGTCCATCGGGTCGATCAGCGCCTGATTGCCGTCGCGCAAATCGGTCGAGAGCCAGCGCGGGGCAGTGGTGATCGTCTGCGACGGCCAGCGCCGATCGGGCAGATCGATGGTCGGGAAGGGGCGGTATTTGGTCGAAGGGTCACGCAGCATGGTTGGTCTCGCTCGGATATCGCGGATCGACGTTCGGGGGCGGTCTGTCCCTTAGGCGGGTCGCGCGCAGCCCGGGGGCGCGCAGCGAGGGGCGCGCCTAAGGGCGCGTAAGTCGAAGCAGCGAAAGAAGCAGAGCCTGCGTCATTGTCCGGCGCGTTAGCAAGTCACGGGGTAGGCTGTCCAGTCCGGGATTCAAACAGTCGATCAAACGGACTGTTGGGCAGGAACCACAGCACCGCCACCAGCATCGCGCAGGCAATGCCGAGCCAGGGCGAGACGAAGCTGAGCGGCATGCCCGCCAGATAGAGGAGGATTGCGACGATACCCTTGCGCAGCGTCGCCACGTGATAGCGAGTGGCGCGTACGCCTTGCACGCCGGTTGCGCGGATCACGCGCTGTAGCCAAGCATAAGCGATGGAGGGGACGAACATGGTGACGAGATAGACGAGGGTCGCATCGCGGCTGAAATGCTGCTCGCCGAGATAGGCGGTCGAGAACGGCACCAGCGACAGCGCGAACAGCAGCGCCATGTTCGACCAGATAAGACCGTTGCTGACCACGCTCGCATGGCTGAACAGCCGGTGATGGTTCGACCAGTAAAGCGCGACGTAGAGATAGCTGAGCGCGTAAGCGAAGAAGATCGGCCATAGTGACCATAAATGCCCGAGCCCCGCCTCCACCGGCGGGTGCAGCTCGAGCACCATGATCGTGACGATGATCGCGATCACCCCGTCCGAAAACGCCTCGACGCGGCCCACGCCGGGGCGGCCTTCGGTGTCCTCGGACGGGGGGATCGTTGGGCTCACTGAAGCTCGAACGCCGCGTTGATGACCAGCACGGTTTCATCCGACACGACCGGCACATATTTGCTGACGCCGAAGTCCGAACGATGGATCACCATCCGGCCAAGGAAGCCGATCGAGGCCTTCTTGCTCATCGGATTGGTCGCCGCGCCGAACAGCTTTGCGCGGAAGGTGACGGGCTTGGTCACGCCGTGCAGGGTAAGCGTGCCATCAACTGCCACCGCATCGCCGCTGATCTGGGTGACCTTGGTCGAATGGAAGGTCGCGGTCGGGAATTTGGCGGCGTCGAACCAGTCGGCGCTTTTCAGTTCGCCGGTCAGCACGCTGCTGGTGGTCTGCACGCTGGCGATCGGCAGGGTGACGTCGAGCTGGGTCTCGGCGGGCTTGGCCGGATCGAGCTTGAGCGTACCGCTGGCATCCGAAAAGGTGCCGGCATACGGCGAAATACCGAAATGGCTAACGCTGAAGGTCACCTGGGTGTGGTGTGGCTCAACCGCATAGGTGCCGGCCTTGACGTCGGTTACGGTGCCGGCACCGCGCAGCATTTCGGGCGGTGCCATTTGCGCGACGACGGGGGCACCAAAGAGCAATACGGCGGCGGTGGCGGTGTAGAGATGGGTAAGGCGCATTGCGGTCTCCTGTTACGTGGGGCGCAAATGCGGTGCAACAGGTGGAAGCGTCAAACGCTGTTTCGGCAACGATCCGTTTCGTGGAGGGCGCGTGACGCGCCCTCCACCGGAGCCTAGGAATGCGGTTCAGTTCTTGGTCTGGTCCACCAGCTTGTTCGCGCCGATCCACGGCATCATCGCGCGCAATTCCGTGCCGACCTTCTCGATCGGATGCGCGGCAGCCAGCTTGCGCGCGGCCTTCAGTTCGGGCTGGCCAGCGCGATTGTCGAGCACGAAATTCTTGACGAAGCGGCCCGACTGGATGTCGGCGAGGACGCGCTTCATCTCGGCCTTGGTCTCATCGGTGATGATGCGCGGGCCGGTGGTGATGTCGCCATATTCGGCGGTGTTGCTGATCGAATAGCGCATGTTGGCGATGCCGCCTTCATAGAGCAGATCGACGATCAGCTTGGTCTCGTGCAGGCACTCGAAATAGGCCATTTCCGGGGCATAGCCCGCTTCGACCAGTGTTTCGAACCCGGCCTGGATGAGGTGGGTGATGCCGCCGCACAGCACGGCCTGCTCGCCGAACAGATCGGTTTCGCACTCTTCCTTGAAGTTGGTCTCGATGATGCCCGAGCGACCGCCGCCGACGCCCGATGCGTAAGCGAGGCCGATGTCATGCGCGTTGCCCGACTTGTCCTGGTGGATCGCGATCAGGCAGGGGACGCCGCCGCCACGCACATATTCGCTGCGCACAGTGTGGCCGGGGCCCTTGGGCGCGATCATGATGACGTCGAGATCGGCGCGCGGCTCGATCAGGCCGAAATGCACGTTGAGGCCGTGCGCGAAAGCGATCGTCGCGCCCTGCTTCAGGTTCGCGTGGAGATCGTCGGCATAGATGGCTGCCTGATGCTCGTCGGGGGCGAGGATCATGGTGATGTCGGCCCAGGCAGCGGCTTCGGCATTGGTCATCACCTTGAAGCCGGCGTCGGTCGCCTTCTTGGCGGTCGCAGACCCGGCGCGCAGCGCGATGGCGATGTCCTTGACGCCCGAATCGCGCAGGTTCTGGGCATGGGCATGGCCCTGGCTGCCATAGCCGACGATGGCGATCTTCTTGGTCGAGATCAGGTTCAGATCGGCATCGGCATCATAATAAACGCGCATTCTTTGGTTCCCTATCAAAGCCCTCTCCCCGTGGGAGAGGATACGAAGACTTGGCGGCATTGCCGCCTAGTCGGAGTTGGTGAGGGTGTGGGTTGGGGCACCGTCGCCCTCACCCTCCCACCGCTTCGCGGCGGGCCCCTCCCTCTCCCGGCGGGAGAGGGGTATTCATTTCAAATCGCCCGTTTCAAATCGCTTTGTCGCCGCGGGCGATGGCGACGATGCCGGTGCGCGCGACTTCGCACAGCCCGACCTGCCGCATCAGCGCGATGAAGCCATCGATCTTCTCGCGCCCGCCGGTCAGTTCGAACACGAAGCTGTTGATCGTGGTGTCGACCACGCGCGCGCGGAACACATCGGCGAGGCGCAGCGCCTCGATCCGGTGTTCGCCGTGCCCGGAGACCTTGAGCAGCGCCAGTTCGCGCTCGACATGCGGCCCGAGCGCGGTGAGGTCGGTCACCGAATGCACCGGCACCAGCCGGTCGAGCTGTGCCATGATCTGTTCCATCACATGCGCGCTGGCCGAGGTGACGATGGTGATGCGGCTGACGGCCTGGTCGGCGGTAACGTCCGACACGGTCAGGCTCTCGATATTGTAACCGCGTGCGGTGAACAGGCCGGCGATGCGGGCGAGAATGCCCGGCTCGTTATCGACCATCACGGCCAGCGTGTGCCGCTGCGTTTTTTCTTCGGTGATATGCATTAGACCAGCGCCTTCGCTTCGTCGTCCATTTCGCCCGACACTTCGCTCGATGCGAGCAGCATGTCGGTATGGGCTGCGCCTGAGGGGATCATCGGGAAACAGTTGGTGAGTTTGGCCACGCGGCAATCCACCAGCACCGGCCCGTCATGATCGAGCATCGCGGCGATGCCGTCGTCCAACTGATCATTGCCTTCGATGCGGATGCCCTTCCAGCCATAGGCTTCGGCCAGCTTCACGAAATCGGGCAGCGTGTCCGAATAGCTTTCGGCATAGCGGCTCGAATAGGTCAGTTCCTGCCACTGGCGGACCATGCCCATATATTCGTTGTTGAGGATGAAGATCTTGACCGGCAGGCGATATTGCATCGCCGTTGCCAGCTCCTGGATGTTCATCTGGATCGAGGCCTCGCCAGCAATGTCGATCACCAGCGCCTTGGGGTTGCCGAGCTGCGCGCCGATCGCGGCGGGCAGGCCATAGCCCATCGTGCCGAGCCCGCCCGAGGTCAGCCATTTGTTCGGGCCTTCGAAGCCGAAATGCTGTGCGGCCCACATCTGATGCTGGCCGACTTCGGTGGTGATGATCGGGCTGCGCTTGTGTGTCGCCTCCCACAAAGCGCGGATCGCGCGTTGCGGCATGATCTCGGAACCGGTCTCGGCGAAATCGAGGCTCTTCACCGCGCGCCAGCCCGCGATCATCCGCCACCATTCGGCGAGATCGGGCTTGGGATGGCGGCGCGCCTTGAACACGCGCACCATGTCTTCCAGCGCATGGCCGACATCGGCGACGATCGGCAAATCGACGCGGACATTCTTGTTGATCGACGAGCGATCGATATCGACGTGGATCTTGCGCGAATAGGGGCTGAAGGCATCGAGCCGCCCGGTCACGCGATCATCGAAGCGCGCCCCGAGGCAGACGATGAGATCGGCCTTGTTCATCGCCAGATTGGCTTCGTACGTGCCGTGCATGCCGAGCATGCCGAGCCATTGCGGGCCGCTCGCTGGGTAGGCACCCAGACCCATCAGCGTCGAGGTGACGGGCGCGCCCGTGATCCGCGCCAGTTCGCACAGCAATTGGCTCGCCGCCGGGCCGGCATTGATGATGCCGCCGCCAGTGTACAGGATCGGGCGCTCGGCAGCAGCGAGCATGTCCACCGCTTGCTCGATCGCGCTCTGGTCGGCCTTGACCTGCGGGCGATAGGTCTTGTGGCGGATCGGGCCGGGCTTGGTGTAGCGCGCGGTGGCGACCTGAACGTCCTTCGGGATGTCGATCACGACGGGGCCGGGGCGACCCGAGGTGGCGATGTGAAACGCCTCGTGGATGGTGTTGCCGAGCTTGGCCGGATCCTTCACCAGATAATTATGCTTGGTGCAGTGGCGCGTGATGCCGACGGTGTCGGCCTCCTGAAAGGCGTCGGTGCCGATCAGCGTGGTCGGCACCTGGCCGGTGATGACCACCATCGGGATCGAATCCATCAGCGCATCGGTGATGCCGGTGACGGCATTGGTCGCGCCGGGGCCCGAGGTGACGAGCACGACACCGGGCTTGCCGGTCGAGCGGGCATAGCCCTCTGCGGCATGCGTTGCGGCTTGTTCGTGGCGCACCAGAATATGCTTGATTCGGCCGCCTGCGGCATTGTGGCGGAAGAGCGCGTCGTAAATCGGTAGCACCGCACCACCCGGATAGCCGAACACGACCTCCACGCCGAGATCGCCCAGCGCCTCGATCAGGATGTCTGCTCCGCTTTTCTCGGTCACGTTCGGTCTCCTTTTGCGCTGCGGCCTTTAGCAGCGTTGGAGCGGCGCTGCTAGTTGCACGAAATGTACGTGTCAACCACTAATCATGTAATAATATGTCTATTTCATGCATCAGTTCGATTGTTTCTAACGTGTGACTGCGCCGCCAGCTGGGTGGGGGCTGGTTGCGGAACCAGGTATATTGCCGTTTCGCATATTGCCGAGTGGCGATGCGGGTTAGGTCAAGTGCTTGATTTTCGGTCATTTCGCTGGCCAGAACCGCCAGCATTTCGGGCACGCCGATCGCGCGGCGGATCGGCGCGGAGGAGGGGATGTCGGCGCGGTCGCGCAATGCCGCGACTTCCGCGCGCGCACCGTCAGCAAACATCGCCGCCGCGCGGGCATCGCACCGCGCCATCAGCCAGTCGCGATCGGGCAGCAGCACCAGCGCGGCGAGCGAAACGCGGTCGCCGATGCCACCGCTGCGCGCCGCTTGCCACTCTGCCAGTGGCTTGCCGGTCGAACGCACCACCTCCAACGCGCGCGCCACCCGGGTGGTGTCGGCGGGGGCGAGCCGGGCGGCGGCGGGCGGATCCAGCACGGCAAGTGCGGCATGTGCTTCCGCCACCGGTAGCGCGCGAACCGCCTCGCGAATCTGCGGATCGATCTCGGGCACCGGCGCGATGCCGTCGAGCAGGGTACGCAGATAGAGGCCGGTGCCGCCCACCAGTACCGGCAGCTTGCCTGCGGCGTGCGCCGCGTCGATCTCGCGCGCGGCCTCGTTCGCCCAGCGAGCGGCCGAATAGCTGTCGGCGCCATCGACATGGCCGAACAGCCGGTGCGGCACGCGCGCTTCGTCCTCCGCAGTCGGGCGTGCCGTCAAGACGCGCAAATCCCGATAGACCTGCGCCGAATCCGCATTGATGACCACGCCGTCGTGCCGTTCGGCAACTGCAATCGCGAGAGCGGACTTGCCGCTGGCGGTCGGCCCTGCGATGAGCGCGAGCCTTGGGAGGTGACGTGTGTTCATTGCGACGCTGATAGCATCGGATAGTCTGGCTGCGGGTGAAATTTCGGCGGCGATGGACCGGCTGGACGTGGCTGGCTGTTCGCCGGTCGCGCAGGGCTGGATCGAGCAGGGCAAGGCGGCGGACATTGCGTTCGGCCTGGCCTCGGATGCCGCGCGCATGGTGCTGGAGGGCGCGTTTCCCGGCGTCGATGTGGTCGTGCAGCAGGCTGAGGGCCGCGAAAAGAAGCTGCTCGTCGCCGACATGGATTCGACGATGATCACCGTCGAGTGCATCGACGAACTCGCCGATTATGCCGGGATCAAGCCGCAAATCGCTGCGATCACCGAGGCGGCGATGCGCGGCGAGCTTGATTTTGAAGGTGCCCTCGATGCGCGCGTCGCGTTGCTGGCGGGGCTGGACGAGGCGGTGATCGAGCGCTGCCTCGCCGAGCGCGTGACGATCATGCCGGGCGCTGTCGCCTTGATCGGCACGATGCGCGCGCGCGGGGCCGCCGCCATTCTCGTTTCGGGCGGTTTTACGCGCTTTGCCGAGCCGGTGGCGGCGCAGATCGGTTTTCATCGCGCCATCGCCAATCGGCTCGAGATTGCGGGCGGTGTGCTGTCGGGCACGGTGGCCAAGCCGATCGTCGGCTCTGACACCAAATTGCAGACGCTGTTGGCGGCGATGGCCGAGCTGAACCTCCCGTCCGAGGCGACGCTGGCGGTGGGCGATGGTGCCAATGATCTGGCGATGATCCGCGCCGCTGGCCTGGGCGTCGCGTACCACGCCAAGCCCGTCGTCGCCGCAGCCGCGGATGCGCGGATCGATCAGGGCGATCTGTCCGCCTTGCTCTACGCGCAGGGCATCCCCCGCGCGGAATGGGTCGGCGCGTAACGCGCTATGGGTTGATCGGCACGCACGGACGCACCGCGCCGCATGCCGCCGCTGCTGCCGCGCGCGAAGGATACGGCCCGACCAGCACGCGCGTCAGCGCGCCGCTCTTGACGTAGCTGACGCTCGCCCCGGCAAAGCGTCCGCTGACCTGACCCCACAATTTGCGGGCATTGCCGGGATCGCCAAACGCGCCAAGCTGGACGTGCCAGCCGCCACGCCCAGCCGCCGGGGCGGGAGCCGCTTCAGCCACTGCGGCGGCACGGGGCGGTACGCGCGGCTTTGTCGGCTTGGCGGCGGGCGGTGGGGCGAGCGCGACGATCTGGGGCCGGTTACCGACATTCGGATCATATTGCGACGGCGGCAAGTCGGTGGCGCGCATCGCGGTGCTGGTGCCGCGCCCGGAGATTTCGGGCGGAAGCTGCGGGCGTTGCGCCTCGGCTTCATATTGCCGGGCGAGCAGCAACCCCTGCTGGCGCTGGTCGGTCGGGATCAGTGTATCCATTTGCGCCTGCACTTCGGACGCGCCGGGCGTGCTGGCGGCCGCCGAGCGCACCAGCAGCGCATAAGCGCGCGGCCAGTCCTTCGCGACGCTGTCGCCATTGAACAGCATCGTCCCCAAAACCAGCTGGGCGCGTGGCTCGCCGCGCTTCGCCGCCTTTTCGAGCCAGGGCAGCGCCTCGGCGCGCTTTTTCTGGTCGAACAGCACCAGGCCATATTTCGCCTCGGCCTCGGCATGGCCCTGCAGCGCGGCCTTGCGGAACCAGCTTTCGGCCATAGGAATGTCGACCGGAACCCCGCGACCGAGCGAATAGGCTTGCCCCAAGTTGAACTGTGCATCGGCGTCGCCAGCAATGGCCGCCGGACGCCATTGATCGACGGCCTTCTTATATTCGCCCCGGCTCCACGCATCGACGCCCTCGCGCACGTCCGCAACCGCAGGTGCCGATGCCGCACCGATTGCGAGCAAGAGCCCGGCCATGCCGAGGATGAGCGCCTTGCGCATAACAATGGTCCCGTTCCGTTTCTTCAATCGATCATGCCCTGTAGCCGCATCATGGCAAAGATTTTGTTACCCACGCTCATCCTAAAGAGGGAGCGCAGCCCCGGTCGTTAACCGTTCCTTGAGGGATGGCATGGCAGGCATGGCTCTCGATTAGCGGGAGTGAAAGGGGCTCATGCGCGTCCTCGCGATGGCATCTCAAAAAGGCGGATCGGGCAAGACAACCTTGTCCGGGCATCTGGCCGTTCAGGCGCAGCTCTCCGGGGCTGGCCCCGTCGTCCTGATCGACATCGATCCGCAAGGGTCGCTGTCGGATTGGTGGAACGAGCGGCAGAGCGAATTTCCGGCCTTCGCCCAGACCACGGTCGCGCGGCTGGCGGCCGATCTGGAGGTGCTGCGGCAGCAGGGCTTCCGCCTGGCCATGATCGACACGCCGCCCGCCATCACCATGGCGATCCAGAGCGTGATCGCGGTGGCCGAGCTGATCGTCATCCCCACACGCCCGAGCCCGCACGATCTGCGCGCGGTCGGGGCGACGGTCGATTTGTGCGAACGCGCGGGCAAGCCGCTGCTGTTCGTCGTCAATGGCGCGACGCCCAAGGCGCGGATCACCTCCGAAGCAGCGGTTGCCTTGTCACAACACGGCACGGTCGCGCCGATCACGGTCCACCACCGCACCGATTTTGCGGCCTCGATGATCGACGGGCGCACGGTCATGGAAGTCGATGGCAATGGCAAATCGGCGCAGGAAATCCGCGATCTGTGGACCTATATTTCTGATCGCCTTGAAAAGAATTTCCGGCGCACCGTGTTCGCCGCCCCCAATGTCGCCAATGGTTTCGGGGCACAGCGTCCTGCAGCGGGTGGTTTCGGCCGCCGGGTGGTGAGCTGACATGAACATGTTCGGCCAACAAAAACCGCTCGCCTCGCTGTCCTCGACGCTGCTCGCACGCAAGGGCCAGGCCAAGCCTGCGATGCGCCCGCAGGGTTTTGGCGGGTTCGGCACGATGCCGGGCGCGCAGGATGATCTCGGCTGGAACGACATGGGTGGCGATCATCCGCCGGTGGTGGAGCCTGCGCCGATCGTGGCGGCAGTCCCGCCGGTCCCGGTTCCGCCGGTCCTGATCCAGCGCGAGGTGCTGCACGAAGAATTTGCCGCGCCCGAGCCGGTCGAGACCGCACGCCCGATCGCGATGAAGCCGGTATCGGTCGCCACCGCCAGCCGGATCGAACGCGAAACCAAGAAAAAGCATGGCAAGAGCCGCCCGAAATCGGCCTTTACGCTGCGGCTCGATCAGGATCGCCACCTGCGGCTGCGGCTGGCCAGCGCGCTGCACAATGCCTCGGCGCAAACGCTGGTGACCGAAGCGCTCGACCACTTCCTGCAATCCCTGCCCGAAGTCGACGATCTGGTCCGCCAGCTCCCGACCCGGGCAAAGCGCTGACAACCCTGAAGGGGGAGATACGATGAAGACTCGGTCCGCCATCACTTTCGGTCCCCTGACATTGGGGGTTGCGCTCTGCCTCGCTGGCGGCACGCTTGCCGCCGTCACCACCGCGACGATCGCCGCAGCCAGCGCGCGCGCGCAATCGCGGGCGGAAAAGCAGGGGCGTGAGGAATTTGCGGCTGCGCAAGCCGCGCTCTCACATGGTAAATTCGACGTTGCGATTCGGCATGCCGAGGCGGCGGTTGGCGATCAGCCGCAGGTTGCGGCTTATCGCCTGCTGCTTGGCCAAAGCTATCTGAAGGGCGGCCGCTTTGCTTCGGCGCGCGATGTCTTCGCCGATGTGCTGACGCTCGACGACGGCAACGGCAAGGTCGCGCTGAACCTGGCGCTGGCGCAAATCGCGACGGGCGATTGGGCTGGCGCGCGCAAGACGCTCGACACCCATGCAGCGACGATCCCGGTCGCCGATCGTGGCCTCGCAATCGCGCTGGCCGGCGATCCGGCGACGGCGGTCGAAGTGCTGGGGCCCGCCGCGCGCGCACCCGAGGCCGATGCCAAGATCCGCCAGAACTTCGCGCTGAGCCTTGCGCTCGCCGGGCGCTGGCGCGAGGCGCAGACGGTGGTGGCGATGGACGTGGCCCCCGCCGATGTCGCCAGACGCATCCTCGATTGGTCGACCTTCTCGCGCCCGACTTCGGCGTCGGATCAAGTTGCGACCTTGCTTGGCGTGACGCCTGTGGTCGACCCCGGCCTGCCGGTCGCACTCGCCTTGAATGGACGTCCCGCCGCGACGGCGATGGCCGCAGCCGAGGCTCCGGTCGATGCCTTCATGCCCGGCAAGCCCGAAGCTGCGCCTGCACCGACTCCAGTACCGGTCGCGGTCGCCGCAGTCGAGCCGGACGCGAAGCCGGTCGTTGGGCCGAGCATCGCCGGTGTGGTGTTTGCCGAACGCAAGGAAGTCGTGCAGGCGTTGCCCGTCGCGGTTGCCAACACCCGCGCAAAGCATGGCGCGGTTGCGCCGCGCGCGGCCGTCGCCGTTGCGGTCACCTCGACTCCGCATGCTGTCGCCAAGGGCAGTTTCTATGTCCAGCTTGGTGCCTATCAGACTGCGGGCGTCGCGCATGATGCCTGGGGCCGCGTCTCGCGCCGCTTTGCCGGTTTCGCCGGACACACGCCGCAGGGCATGAGCGTCACGACCAAGGGCAAGAGCTTCTATCGCCTGTCGGTCGGCGGGTTCGCGCGCGGCGATGCGGTGGCGCTGTGCCTGGGGTATCGCGCGACGGGCGGAAGCTGCTTCGTGCGTGCGGGCGCGGGCGATCAAGTCGCGATGTGGGCCAAGGGGCGCGAACTGGCGTCGCGCTAAGCCTTATGCCGGCAAGGGGAGCGCGTTGCCGCCCTTGAACACGCGCACCACCTTGCCCTGAACCGGCAACCCGTCGAACGGCGTGTTGCCGGCCTTGGCGTGCAGGCGGCTGCCATCGACTTGCCATGGCGCTTGCGGATCGAGCACGATCAGGTCGGCGGGCGCGCCGATGGCGAGCGTGCCGGTGGCCACGCCCAGCACGCGGGCCGGATTGGCGGCGAGCAAGGCGAACAGCCGCTCCATGGTAATCGTCTCGTCGCGCACCAGCCCCAGCCCCAAAGCGAGCAGCGTCTCGGCCCCCGCCATGCCCGAGGCCGAATCCGCGAAGGGCAGGCGCTTTTCCTCGGGCCCATGCGGATCATGGCCTGAACACAGCACATCGATCGTGCCATCGGCCAGCGCCGCCAGCGCCGCTTGCCGGTCGCTTTCCGAGCGCAGTGGCGGCGACAGATGCGCGAAGGTGCGGAAATCGCTCATCGCAATGTCGGACAGCATGAAATGCGCGGGCGTAATGCCGCACGTCACCCGTACCCCGCGCCGCTTGGCCGCGCGGACCATATCGAAACCGGCGGCGGTCGTGACTTGGCGAATGTGCAGTGCAGCCCCGGTTTCCTCGGCCAGCATCAGATCGCGGGCAATCGCCAGCGGTTCGGCAATGGCGGGGGCGGCGGGCAGGCCCATGCGCGTCGCGGTTTCGCCCGCCGTCGCCACCGTGCCTGCCGTCACACCGCCATCTTCGGCATGAGTGATGACGGCGAGGCCCAGGTCACCCGCATAAGCCAGCACTTTGCGCATCACGCCCGAATCGGCGATCCAGCGTGCACCGGTGCCGACCGCGCGCGCGCCCGCATCGCGGTTGATCGCCATTTCGGCAAGATCAGTGCCCGCCAGCCCGCGCGTTGCCGCCGCAATCGGGTGAATCCACAGGCCGGGGCGCCCGATCAGCGCGGCGCGCTGCACGATGCCGGGGTCGTCGAGCACCGGCGACTGATCGGGCATCAACCCGACGCGGACGATGCCACCGGCATGGAAAGCGGGCAGGTCGATCGCGAACACGCCCAGATCGACGATCGCGGGGGCCAGCACCAGGCCACCACAATCGATCGTCTCGATCCCTTCGGGCACTTCGATCAGGCCGGTCGCGACGATCGTATCGCCCTCGATCAGCACGCCGCCCGCCGAGACGCCCGCAACCGGGCAGACCAGCGTCGCGTTGAGCAGGGCCAGCATCCGGCTCATGCCCAGCCCGCCACGCCGCGCGAGCGCCGCGTCAAGACGTCCAGGCAGGCCATACGCACCGCCACCCCCATTTCGACCTGTTCGGTGATGGCCGAGCGGGCGTGATCGGCCACGACCGAATCGATTTCGACGCCGCGGTTCATCGGACCCGGATGCATCACCAGCGCATCGGGCTTGGCGCGCGCGAGGCGCTTTTCGGTGAGGCCGTAGCGCAGATGATATTCGCGGTTGGACGGGACGAAGCCGCCATTCATCCGCTCATTCTGCAAGCGCAGCATCATCACGACATCGGCACCCTCCAGCGCTTCGTCGAAATCGGTGAAGGGGGTGACACCCATCCGCTCGATCGCGGCGGGCATCAGCGTGGTCGGCGCACACACGCGCACTTCGGCGGCCAGTGCAGTGAGCGCGAGGATATTGGAGCGCGCGACGCGGCTGTGCAGCACGTCGCCGCAAATCACCACGCGCTGCCCCGCGATTGTCCCGCGCCGCCGCCGGATCGTCAGCGCATCGAGCAGCGCCTGCGTTGGGTGTTCGTGCTGCCCGTCACCGGCGTTGAGCACCGGGCAATCGACCTTGCCCGCGATCAGCCGCACCGCGCCCGAGGACATGTGGCGAATGACAATCACGTCGGCGCGCATCGCGTTGAGCGTCATCGCCGTGTCGATCAGCGTTTCGCCCTTCTTCACCGAGCTTTGCGCCGCGTGCATGTTGACGACATCGGCCCCCAGGCGCTTGCCGGCGATTTCGAACGACAACAGCGTGCGGGTCGAGTTTTCGAAAAAGGCGTTGATCTGGGTCAGCCCGCCGAGTCGCTTGTCGCTGATCGCGCGCGTGCGATTGGCGGCGACCCAGCCATTGGCCTCATCGAGCAGAAACACGATTTCGTGCGGCTGCAATCCCTCGATTCCGGTCAAATGCCGGTGCGGGAACACGGCACGCCCGGGGATGAGCGAGGCGGGGCGGTGATCGGAGGGCTGCATCGAGAGTGCCGGGTAGCGGCGCGCGCGCGCGGTGACAAGGTGGCGCTGACGCTTCCTCGCGCAAATGATAATGTTCGATAAGATTTCATTAGGATAGGACAGATACGCAGACGTAGCGTCAATTGGGATGCTGGGGTGGGGGATCCTATTGATTGGGCGTGCGGTTCTGTCGGAGGAGCATCGCGAACTCGACGCGTTGGCCAAGCGAATCCTTGTCGAGATTGCGGGCGATGGCCCAAGCGTGGAATTGTCGTCGCTGCGCTGGCGGCTCAATCGCGTGCTGACCAAGCACCTCGCGCTGGAGGACCAGCTCCTGTATCCGATTTTACGCGCGAACCCGGTGACGGCTTCGCTCGCGGAACAAGTGCTAACCGAGGTTGGCGGGACCGCAGCCACCTATACGGCATATCACGCGGCGTGGCCGATCGAGCGCATTCAGGAGGATTGGGAGGCGTTTCGCGCCGCCACCCGCGATGTCATGACCTTGGTGCGGCGGCGCATTTTGCGCGAGGAGCGCGATCTCTTCCCGCGCGCCTCCTGGCCCGGGGCGGACGGCCGCTAAACCGCCACCAGCGCGTCGATCGCGCCCTGCAAAATATAGGCCGCTGCCATCTTGTCGACCAGTTCGGCGCGCTTGGCGCGGCTGGCGTCCTGTTCGATCAGCGTGCGCGTGACCGCGACGGTCGACCAGCGTTCGTCCTGCAGGAAGATCGGCAGCCCCAGGTCCGCCATGTTGCGGGCAAACGCGCGGCTTGACTGGCTGCGCGGGCTTTCGCTGCCGTCGGAGAGGTTGAGCGGCAGGCCGACGACGATGCCTTTCACCTGCTGCGTCGCGATCAGATCGGCGAGCGCGATTTTGTCCTTCTGGAACTTGGTGCGGCGGATGAGCAAAGCGGGCGAGGCGAAGCTCCACCCGGCGTCGCAGAGCGCGGTGCCGATCGTCTTGGTGCCGACATCGAGGCCGATCAGGCGACCACCGGCGGGGAGGGCTGCGCGGAATTCGGTGCGGTCGGTGGTGATCATGCGCACCTTCCGTTCGTGCTGAGCGTGTCGAAGCACAGCTCTCCCCACGCAACCGGTCCGCTTGCGGAGACGCGCCCTTCGACAGGCTCAGGGCGAACGGGGCGGGGGGGCGGCATCATTGCTTGTCGAACGCCGCCAGCCGCCGTGCCGCATCGACGCGGACGTTCGCCCAGAACAGGCTGTAGTCATAGACGTGGTAATTGTTGCCGGGCAGCACATAGCCGCCGAGCGCGGGCGGGGTGCCGATCAGCAACAGGCCGCGCGCATCGCAGCGCGCGGGGATGCGCCTGGGCTCGATCGTCGCGCTGGCGACATCGGGGGCGGGG
>Ga0209482_1000194_pt1 | contig 54282 bp, 71 predicted proteins | sample CoawatmetaG10DNA_FD_187512 | JGI IMG/M metagenome (GOLD analysis project Ga0209482, IMG submission 187512) | Marine microbial communities from the West Antarctic Peninsula - Coastal water metaG104-DNA (SPAdes) (version 2) | ecosystem: Environmental > Aquatic > Marine > Coastal ...
TAAGTGCTGCTGACGGCAATATAATTAATAGAATTAACTCAAGTGCTGAGTTTGTTGCAGCTAACTTTGAACACTATGAACTGTATGTTGCACCTACACCCGCAGAACCTACAGCAGAAGAAGAAGCTCGTCAGTGGCGTGATGGCGAACTGTCATCTTCAGACACAGCAGCACAAACGCCTGATTGGCCTAATCGTGACAACATCCTGACGTATAGGACTGCCTTGCGTGACTGGCCTGCGAGTGATGACTTCCCAGACACACGACCAACTTTAGGAAGCTAATATGCTTGTGGAGATCAGTTTATTAGTAGGTGGCTTAAAGGCTCTTAATGAGGGCATTGCTGTCGTTAAAGAGTCTGGTAGCAACCTGACTGGTCTTGCTAACGTGTTTGGCACTCTTACAGAAAGTAAGGTAGCAGTTGAGAAGATTGAGGCTGCTGCAGAAGATGGTGGTCACGTTCTTACCCAGCAAGAAGCTCTTGAGTTAGCCTGGGCTAAGAACGAGATTCGCGAAAAAGAAAAAGAATTAAAGAAGGTTACGCCGCGTCAGGTTTGGCGTGACATGTTAGCCATTCAGCACAAGTCATTAATGGAGCATAAGCACAAAGCTGAGCGCGAACGGCTTGCCCGTAACCGTGCAATCACTAAGCGCAGTGAGCTGTTAAAAAATGTGGGTGGCGCGTGTCTGCTACTGATAGGTGGTGTGGCAGCATTTTATTTCATCCCGATTTTCTAGCTTTCTTTATATTAGCAATCCTAATATAATACTCTAAAGAGGTTTTAATGGCGTATTTCAAACGAGACAGGTTTGCAGGCATAGCTCCAGGCGTCTCTCCAAGGTTACTTGGCGAGCAGTTCGGGCAGGTTGCAGAAAACATAGATTTTGAGTCTGGCCGCTTGGTCTCGACGACTGCCGATTCTGATACTTATACTCTTCAAGCGACTGACCGCAACTCCATATATTTCTACCGTGATACCTATTGGTTAGAGTGGCCAGAAGATCATGTGTCTGTGGTTCCTGGCCCAATTCCAGGTGATACTACGGACCGCCTTTATTTTACAGGTGACGACTACCCACGAGTCGGCACGTTGCCAACGCTCGTGTCTGGTACGTCAGGATACCCTGTTAATTCCTACAGGCTCGGCGTTCCAGCTCCCACAAACGCACCAACAGTTATCAAATCTGGGACAGCAGATCCAGCCGCCACGCCCAACGACGTGAGTTATGTTTATACGTTTGTTACGGCTAATGGTGAAGAAGGGCCACCGTCGTCGCCTACGGGTGTAATCGAACTGACAGATACCGAGTCAGTGGCTTTGACGATGCCTACTGCGGACCAACCCTCTGGTAACTACAACTTTAGCGCAGGCGCGTTAAAAAGGATTTACCGTTCGAACACGGGTTCGACTAACACCCAGTTTCAGTTCGTCGATCAGGTAGCGTATACAACGACTGCTTATACCGACACAAAAGATGCAGCAACTCTTGGCGAAATATTACCTAGCAGTGGTTGGATTGGTCCGCCGGATGATAATGCCGCGTTATATCCTGATGGTCCGCTGCAAGGTTTAATTCCGTTAGCGCAAGGAACATTTGCAGGATTTACCGGAAAACGGTTTTGTCTTAGCGAGCCCTTTCTCCCATACGCTTGGCCAATTAGCTATCGTATAACGACTGAAGAAGACATCGTAGCGATCGCCTCAACAGCAAATGGTGTAGCGGCGCTGACAGATGGTCAGCCATACTTTATAACGGGCACCGAACCAAGTGCCATGACCTCGGTCCGTATTGATCTGGCCCAAGCCTGTGTTAACAAGCATTCGGTAGTGGATATGGGCGACTTCGTTCTTTACGCAGGGCCAGAAGGTTTGTGCGCTATACAAAGTGCTAGCGGTCAAGTAGTCACTAAAGGTTTGATTTCTGTTAAGCAGTGGAATACTGATTTTTACCCAACGTCGATTCGCGCGTTTAGACATGAAGGAACTTATGTAGCATTTTGGACAAGCGGTGGCAGTCACGGCGGTTGGGTTTACGATCCTCGTGGTGATGAGAATGTTTTGTCTACCCTTAGCATTTCTTCTGAAGTGCGCGGTGGCTACATGAACCCGAAAGACGGTGAGCTCTACATCATTGTCGGCAATAAGATTAAGAAGTACAGGGGCAGTGCAACTAAGCGCGCGCTCAAGTTTAAGAGTAAGAAGTTCGTGACTCCCGCTCCAGTATCTATGAGCTGGGTGTCGATGCACGCGAGCGAGTACCCCGCAACAGTAAAGGTTTGGGCTGATGGCACGTTGGTTGCAGACTACACATTGACGTATGCGAACAATGTCTACACTCAAGCTACAGCAGTTCCTAACGGGATTAGCGACGCAACCTTACGCGAGCCTTTGATGCGTATGCCAGCGGTTGTGGCCCAGGAGTGGGAAGTACAAGTCGAAGGCACGGACATTGACGACTTCTGCCTCGCGCAATCAATTGATGAGGTGCGCGGAACATGACAGTACGCCCTACAAAAGTTCCAGGTATTGGTAAGCTACCCCCTAGCCTTGATCCACAAACTCGCCAGATCATAGAGTCGATAATCGAAGCAGTTGAGATTCGCCTTGGCAGAAAGGGCGATCCGATAGACCGCGCGATTACGCTTCGGGAGCTTATTGATTCGGGACTCGCGACTCAACTAAAAACGACGCCGTTTGACCCAAATAATGGGGCAGGCAATACTGGATTCGCGCCCCTCGGCCCAATCCCTACGATGCCTTACGCCCCTGTTAATTTCACGGCGAATGGCGCGTACTCTGTTATTAATTTGTTCTGGGGCGGAGCATTTTATAAAGGTCATAATCAGGCGGAGATCTGGTCACACACTTCTGATACTTTAGGCGACGCTACTTTAGCGGCAGTCTCGCCTGGGATTAGCTTCAGCGATCCTGTAGGGTCAGGAGTTACAAGATATTATTGGATACGCTTCGTTAATACAGCAGGTGTACCTGGACCGTGGAACAGCGGCAGCGGTACGGTTGCGTCGACAGCGACAGATGTTGCGCATCAGATAGCGGTCCTTTCGAATGCAATAACATCTAGCGAGCTTGCTACATCTCTTAACACCCAGCTGTCCACTTACCAAACCTTAGTAGACGTTAACGGTAATATTACGGGGCGAGGCTACCAAAGCTTAGCAGACGTTAACGGTAATATTACGGGGCGAGGCTACCAAGCCGCCAGTCAAGTTGCGGCTACTGTGAGCACTGCGGTTGCTGGGGTAAGAGGGAAGATACCGACTTGGGTTGCATCGGGCACATATGCAGTTAACGAGGTTGTTAGAGATGCCGGTGGAAAGCTGTATGTGTGTCTTATCGCTGTAACCGCAGGCACGTCGGACACCCTACCAACTACGTTTGCAGCGCCAACAACTAACTGGAAGCTGTACGGCGACATAGCTCGCACCGAAGATAGCGCGAGTAAGATTACACAGCTGAACCTGCTTGATGGAAATTCTAGTTCCGCATCGGCGCAATCTATTCACGGCCTAAACTCGATACTCAAAGATAGCGACGGCAACGCCGTAGTTTCCTCTACAAATTTAAGCACAATGAAAACATCTGTGCTGAATGCGAATGGCACCGCGCGAGCGACAGCTGCCCAAATAGATTACCTTAGCTCAAGCTACACCAACCCAACAACAGGTGTAGCGGATAACGTCACTCTCCAGCAGGCGCTAAACACATCGGCGGGCAGTGTCAACGGTTTAAATGCTCAGTACTCTGTGAAGATTGATAACAAAGGGCATATCACGGGTTTTGGTTTAAGTAGCACGGATACAGATGCGGGCCCAACATCTGCGTTTATTGTTCGTGCTGATCGGTTCGCGGTTATTGACCCCGCTTCAACAGCAGATGGTATTGCTGCTGACGGAACTGGGACGGTGACTCCTACAGCGGCGAACGTTCCATTCTTTATTGACAGTGGTGTTACCTATATTAAAGAAGCCGCAATAAAAGACGCCTCCATTACTAACGCTAAGATCGGGACAATCGGCGCGGACAAGATTACGACTGGATTTCTCAATGCGGATCGGCTTGACGCTGGAACAATAGGCGTAAATAAACTTAATCTCGTCGGCGTGGGGGCAACAATAAACTTAGCTTCTGCCAACACGGGGGGGAGAATGCATCTACAAGGCGACAAGATTTCTGTCTACGACTCGAGTAATACTCTACGGGTACGACTAGGTAACCTCGCTTAATGACTGCGCCTACTTCTAATGGCGCAATCGTAGCAGACGAAACCGCTGCTGGTATTGTCGCTATAAATTATAATTTCTCCAACACAGGCAGCGGGGGAGTACTGCAGGTGCTGCAGTCGACCCAGATATATAGCATTTCATCAGGCTACCCCGATGCTGCCGATACAGGTTGGGTGCCAGCCGTTGATGCTTCCGGTAACGCCCCATCAGACGGTGCCCAATCCCCTACATGGTCTCATGCTGGTTTTACACAGGCTCGCGGATCAAAGCTGTATTACTACGCTCGTCGTAAAAATGGGGCCACCATTGAATTGGGCTCACCTTACCCTGTTTCAGAGATTGTGCCGTCGCGGCCACAGATTACCGGCGTCACACAGAACTCGAACTTCACAGCCGCTACCGTATCAGCTTTTATTCCAGCTGGTGACACCTTTACCACTATTTATTATTCTCAGACTACTACGGCTACGCCACCTGTGTGGCAAGCAACATCGTCTAGCCAGACTAGCCCAGCGAGTCATTGGCAAACGAGCCCGTCTTTTAGTACGACTCCGGGGGTCAATTATTACTACTGGGTTTTAGGGTGGACGCATAACAATCCGGGCGCTGATGGCGCCGCGTTAGGAGTTACTTGGGATAAGTACGCGGGTATCTTGGGCCACGGGTTAAGAGTGTGGGACGCTTCGAGCAATATTAGATTAGATACCACTGATCGGATGATCCGTCACCATAGCACTTTGTCGGGCACCATAACGCAGAACGCATCTCCGATCAGCGTGTACGTGGCGGGTATCACGAATGATGGTACTTGGGCTATGAGCAACGACGTCCCTTTGGCGGGGGATTACAGCAGCACCGATGATGTGTCCCTTACATTTGGCGCGACTAACTACGTCACTCTCACGCTACAGCACTCGAACTCAGGCAGCTTAGCTTACCGTGTTCAGGTCTTTAGGATTTAAAAATGGCGTATGGATTTACATGTATTAACGAGTCTGGGTTTTACCAGATCGACGGGACATTACCACAGCTAATGGAGGTTGCTTCAGGAACAGCTACGGTTTCTAGTTACTCAGATATGGTTAGTGGTAATGCGTCGAGGCAGCAGATTATTACGCTGTCATCTGTATTTGGGAACCGCGATATATTTATTTTTATAAAACCTACCACAGAGTCCGGCGTTAAGAACTGCGGGGTATGGAAATATAAAGTTGGTACACAGTGGCGGTTTTGGTTTTGGTCTAATAACTTCCCTACTAATGAGACGATTAAATACGCAATTTTTGTAAGCGGCTCGACCAGCGCGGCAAACACAGGCTACGGCTTAACGGTCATGACGCCTTCAGGCGATGTTGGGTACAGCAGTGAAAGAGTCAATTTCCGCGCGACACAAGCGACAATGGGAGTCATGAGTAAGAACACCTCGGTCGGCCCGTTGACGCAATCGAATATGGCGGGCGTGTATGGATTGTATACAGGTACTAATTTTGTCGAGCGGTTCTTTAATGGCCCGTCAAGTTTCAATCCAAATACAGACAGTATGGCTGAGGAGGGGTATCAGATTAATTGGTATCACAGCCACCTCACATTTAACTATTCCGCTAAAACGATAACCATGTCGGCAGGTGCGTATTACGCCGACCAAACAAACTTTTTTGTGGACAAGGGCGGCTCTTCCACCAGGACGTTAATAACAGGAACGCGATTATGATTAAGGTAGCAATGTGTACGGAGAACGGAGAGGTGGGATATACGATTTCACCTGCAGTCGACAGCCAGTACACAGACGGTGACACCTATGGTGACTACACAGCGCGGCATATCCCATACGAATCCAATGACGACGATTACATTATCGGCAAATATTGGGATGGTGGCTGGCAGAGTAAGGGAGATCGTCCCTCCGAATTTCATTTCTGGGTGAGCGGAGCGTGGGTGCTTAGTACCGAAGCCCTGTTCGATAATATTCGTTTAGATCGCGCTAGATTTTTAGCGATGTCTGACTGGACTCAAATGTCTGACGTTACGCTTAACACAGAAGTTAGAGCTGCGTGGGCAACTTATAGGCAGGCGCTGAGAGATGTGCCCGCTAACAATGCTAACGCTACGTCACTAGATGACGTGTCGTGGCCAAACCAACCGGAGTAATAGATATGCATAAAGGTAAGGGTAAGCAGTGCGTTTTGAATCAACAAGACAAGCCGAAGAAGAAGGCTAAGAAGAAGAGGGGATCGTATTGAATTGCTGGCATTGTAAAGGCGAATTAATATGGGGCGGGGACCATGACATTGACACCGAGGAAGAAGATAGCCCGTTTTACATGGTGTCGAATCTTAGCTGCCCAGGATGTGGAGCTTACGTCGAGGTGTATTTACCGGCTGATGAGGCTGCATAAAGGGTATGTGCTTTAGTCATTATTAACAAGATATGGTAACGATTATAATAGCGCCTCAATCAACCAGAGGTAGTTATGATACTGTACGTGATCGGCTTTATACTTGTAGCACTCGGCGCGATAGCCAAGCAAGACCTGTAGGGTGCCAAAGGCACCCGCAGGATTAATCTAAAATAAAATATATAGAGATATCAATAGGTTACGTCTTCACGGTAGAAGACTGTAAATAGAAGTATATATAGCTTAACCTATTGATATATAACAGTTTTACCTCTTTATTGCAGGCGAATCCCTCTCTCTCCGCCAATTATTATAGCCCCTATAGCCATTGAGCTGTAGGGGCTTTTTTGATACATTACAACCTCTTGGCACCCATATGGCACCCTAGGAGGGGATAATATGGCTACAATTAGGAAGAGGGGCACGAGCTGGCAAGCTATCGTCAAGCGAAAAGGGCTCCCGATACAAAGAAAGAACTTTAAAACCAAAGCCCCAGCAACAGCCTGGGCACGTCGTATAGAAACGAGCATGGACAACGGATCGTGGATCGATACTCGCGGTACACGGCTCACGCTTATCGATGGCATCATCGATAACCTCATACATTCTTTTGAGCGTTTTGACCTCGAAGTAGCCGGTCCGAAGATGTCCTCGCTTAATCAACTCAAACGATACTTCGAGGGGTGGTCAATACACGACCTCACTGTTGATGACGTCTTAGACTTTGCAGCACACCGTCGCCGTACTGTTAGCCCTAGCACTTTACAAAAACAAATGAGTTACCTGCAGCAGGCTATTCGCGTTAGTCGAGTAAAGGTAGAGGAAGACGTTACAGGCATAGCCATTAAAGAATTAGTGGATCGTAAAATAATCATGGGGAGTGTTCACAGGGATAGGCGGTTAAAGCCTGGAGAATACGATCGAATCAAAGAAGCAGCGGGTAATCACAAGTGGATTATGCTCGCTGTAGACATCGCGATTGAAAGTGGGATGCGTCAGGGAGAAATTCATGCGCTCAGGCACACTGATATTGATCTAGAAAAGGGGCTTATTACGCTTTTGCGTAAGGATAAGAAGAGTATCGGAGGTAGGAAAAAGGCTGTAATACCGCTATTTAAGGGCGTTAGAGAGGTGCTCTTACGCGGCCAGAACTACTTTGGCAAGGCAGATACCCTGTTTCATGTAAACAATGCAGCGTCGATCTCTGACAAGTTTGCGCGGGTATGCATAGAGGCGGGGATCGCCGACCTTACATTCCATGACTTACGCCATGAGGCTATCTCGCGAATGTTCGAGATTAAGAAAATGACTCTAGAACAAGTTCAAGTTGTTAGCGGTCACAGTAGTTTCGATCAGTTATCGCGCTACGTGAATCTGAGACCTGAAGACTTAGTTGATTACTAGGATCTAGTTTCCTCTAGCTTGGTGTCGAGGTAGAGACCTACTTCGTGGGTAGGGAACAGGTACTTCTTGCCGCGTCGGACGTGAGGTAAGTCTAGCTTGCCCTGGTATATTTGCTGATACATTGATTCTTTTTTAATTCTTAGTAGTGTGGCGAGCTCTTCCATGTCCATAAATGGACCGTACTTCACGGTTAAAATGTTAGTCATCATGATAAGTAATTGAATCCTTTAGAGATAATAACTGAAAATAAAACAAGCAATCAAGTCTGTTTAATTAATACCAATACTAATAATACAACATGAGTATAACGAAGGATTTACGAAGTATCTACACTTAAATACCTCTATTTCGTAGTAACTAGACAATACAAATCTATACCTGACATTGCCTTTAAATGCCTATACATACACATTTAAATGCCTATACATACACATATAAAGGTGCTAGAAAAGAACCGGCGAAACACGCGGTTATTGATAGTTCATGCTGATGACTGCCCACAGTGTGTGAATTGTGTTGGCGGGGGGCATTTCGGTTTTTAGATAGAATCGAAGGAGCTTTTCTTTTTTCAGACGCACAGCGATCAGCGTATTCCCTGCGTACTTTTCTGGCAGACAGCATACTGCAAAACCCGTTATGCTTTTGTCCAAGCTGCTGATCAGAATGACTTCTGGATGATTTTCCAGGTGTCTATTTCCGACGACCTCCACATAAAAACTTTCGATATCATCGCGAATATACATCGACTTAGTTTGTTTTTTAGTGACGTCGTCTGAACTCATCGTCACCAGAACCTTTTTAATGTGCGGTAGGTTGTGCACGATATCAGGATCGATTTCAAGTGGGTCGACGTTTAGAAAGTTGGCAAGCTTGATGACAGCTGGAGCGTTCATTTCAGTAATTGCATTTAGATAATGCGAGATAGCGCCTTGCGTCCACCCTAATTCTTCGGCGGCTTCTGTCTGATTGAAGTGCATTTCAATTTTCTTAGACTCCCAAATTCGTCGTAAATTTTGGACGGCGATAGGCATAGCGTCTTGGTTTGACATGACTAAATACTTCGTTTTATGGAGCGTGAGTACGACTGTGGATGAATGCTGCGGCCTCTTTTCGGCTAACAGAATCCTCTATATACCTATATTTACATATATTAGTAGAAAAGTCATCTACTAATATTATGCAGGTATCACCGACGCCGACGATCAAAGCAGCTTGTGCAGACACGCTCATGCGCTCAAGCCATTGTGCTTGGAGGGGACTAAGAGAGTGTTTGATTGGAGTTGTGTCACGTTTTGGTAGTTCCTTTACATACTTATACTCAACAAATAGCAGCCCAGAAGGTCCAGAATACATGGCGTCGGGTACACCTCCCGTGAACGTATCATGGATTTTCCATGAATGTACATCGGGTGACAAGTATCTGTGGATGGACTTAATGAAACTGTGTTCGTTCATAGGAATGATGCGTTGTGACCAACAGTGCATCAAGCTGCCAAAAGGGCCGGTATGTAAACCGGTGGCCATTAGTTAGGTATTAGCGTGGCTAATATCTCTAGGCGGCATATTGCTCGTATAAACCTTCTGCTACCTTGTAATCAGCTTCTTGAGCCCATCCAACAAACGCGACTTCGCAATTCATAAACGCTTTGCCCATTTTGTTTTCGGTTGATACACCTGACACTTTCCACAAGGCTGCGAAACGATCACCGCCGCGCATACCTATCTGAGAGTTCCACGCTTTTGATACGCGTAGCTTTGAGCTAGCGAAGTCCATAATGGCTACAGAGTTTTCTAGCGCACCTGTTTCAGGATTCTTTACTAAGATAACGTGTGCGTGCGTCTCATTGATATCGTACTCAGCCGGCTTGTCTTGTGCATCAACATACGCTTGTGCTTCCTCGTGTGTTGTAAATGCGCCGCCGTAACCGCCGCCTACATCTAGCTGACGCCATACGACAAACTCAGTCTTGAAGTGGAGCGAGATGCAATAGAGATCATTACCATAGTTGTGATTGGTTAAAGTATTGACCAAATGGCCTGGCTCACACCCTTCGACAAAACTGCCGTGGTGTTTATCTACTTCATTAGACATCTTCTGGAGAAGTTTGATGCGAGGGATTTGGACATTTGAGCCGACGTTTTCGTTGCCGCGACCAATACCTTGTTTGTCTTGCAAGTGAGCTGGAAGGGCGTCGGTTGATGCGACTAATGCTACTGATTTACTCATAGGTTTTATTCTCTTCATGATTCATGTTTAGTAATTATACGAGGGTTACTAATATAATTAGAGGGAGCGAAAGTTAATGCGTCGAATTTCTCTGGGCTGCAAGCCAGGGACTGACTCTTCAAGCTTGAGCAGTTCCTTGTAAGCAGTCGACGATACCCGTCGTTGTAGAAGGCTGAAGTCCTTTTGTTCCAGAACATAGGCGTAAAATGCATCCCAGTCTGTAACTTCCGGTACAGTATCTTGGTTAATCGATACACTTGCTTTGTCATTAGCTGTACGTGACAAACCTTGCGCATCTAGTGAGTTTAAGAGTTGATAATCCAACTCATCCTTGGTTTTGTTTAGCTCTTTTAGCTGCGCGGTTAAGACAGCTGACTCGTCTTTTACCCGTGCACGTGCTTCGATTAGTTCGTTAATGTTCATGCTGATCTCCTTCAGGCTGCTTTTAGTTTGCTTAGAATTGACAGTAAGTCTTCCATCCGCTCTAGCTTGTTTTCTAGTTTTTGATACACATCAGGCTCCCATGTATCGCGAGCTGCGATCTGTATGATTTCAGTACGCTGTGTTTGCCCCGCACGGTAGATGCGGCGGTTGAACTGTTGGTAATGTTCAGCGTTGTAAGTCGGGGATGCCCAGATAACTGCTGTTGCTTTGGTCATAGTTAAGCCATGACCTGCAGACTGAGGATGACAAAACACAACTTGAAGTTGACCTGCTTGCATACGATCTACTATTTCTTTGCGTCGATGGGCAGGGGTGTCACCGTCGATAGTGCCGAACTCTATACCCATCTTTTCTGCTAAAGCGCATAGAGCACGTTTCTCATGCTTCCAGTTGAATGCGACAAGGCTATGTTTACGCTCAGCCACTAACTGCATGACTAACTCATACCGCTCTGGATGCACTGACTGCACCACACCGTGCTCGTCATAGACTGCACCTGTGCATAACTGAAGAAGCTTCTTTACTTTGGCGCCTGCGTGAATGGCATTGATTGTTGTAGTGCCTGTGTACAAGACTGAGTCATCACTAAACTGGCGATACTGCTTCATGATCTTAGTAGGTAGTGTTACCTGCATTGTCTGAGTGGTTTGTTCGGGCATATCGAGACAGCTTTCTAACTCGTAACGGATATTGATGTCACTGATTGCTGCTGCAACGATCTGTTCAGCGTCGTCTTTGTCGGTCCACTCGTTTGCAAAACCATTGAACCGCGAAGTACAAACTGCGGATCGGAAACTATAGAAGCGATGCCCGAGTCGTTCTCCGTCGTCCACGATTAGCGTTGGATGCCAGATGTCTAAGATTGTGTTGCTGTTTGGTGTACCTGACATAGCAATGCGTTTAGTAAAGTACTTTGATATCTTGAGCATTGCTTTGCTGCGTTGGCTATCTTTGTTTTTAAACGCAGTGAATTCGTCGATGACTAACGTGTCGAAACCATCGAGTACATGTTTGTTTTTAAGTACCCACTTCACTGCGTCGTGGTTAGTGATAACGATACGCGCGTCGCTTTTGAAAGCTTTCTCACGGTTCTTTGCATACGCAACAGCGTAAGTGAGATTAGGAGTGAACTTCTCGATGTCATCGCCCCACGATGCTTCTAAGATAGACAGCGGTGCGAGCACTAAGGTTCGTGACTTACGGTCCACGATCGCGTCCAGTACTGAGCGTGTTTTACCTGTACCTGGATCGGACGTTACTAAGCAACGGTCGTTAGCTTTTATGAAGTCAGTAGTGACTGTTTGGTGTTCAAATGCTTTCATATTCATCACTCATTGATGGTTTAGTATATTAGCATGCCTAATATCATTGCTCAATCATATTCCAATACGTTTACTGCATTGCTTACAGTCGTTTGGCCAAGTCCCGATGCGATCTTCTGGCCAACACCGACAGTAAAGTCGGTAGTCGTCATCGTCAGGATCGAAGGCATATGACCCGTATGTTTTTAATTTAGCTGGTGTAAGTTGCAGTAGCTCGCGACTTGTTAGTTTCAAATGGGTAAGCTCGTGTGAGGGGGATATATCTATATTAGCCATCCTAATATTAATGTTCAACAAAAATAACAGGCTCATCGCTTGACCAGCAATACCCACAGCTTGCGCAGCTGTCCGTCTTACCTTGTTGTTCTGGGCAAAAAATAGCTCCTCCTAATCTGACGTTGGGTGCCGTCCAATGATAATGTTTGCCGCTGCGCTTATTTGTTACGTGGGCACTAAACGTAGTGCTAGGGTCGTCCGAGAACCGAATACGAAACCGTGTAGGGTAGATACGGTTAAGGTTGTTGAGCATGTTACCTAGCGGCGATTTAGATGCGTGATGTGTGTACCCGAAAGCATGCATGTTTGGGTACTGGTCAAGCCATAGCTGCCACTGAGTAATATAGATCTCGTTATAGAAGTCACCGAGGACATGCAGACGAACTACGAAGCCTTCTTTGTGCTTATCGTTTAGTGCTCGCAGTTGTACTTCGAGATAGTCTTTGAAATCAACGTGCGTGTGATCGAACCTGTGAGCGAACGGCATGTTGTCGCCGTAGCAGTTGTCCCACTGCTCACAGTCAGTAGGGCACGTAGCGCGCTCTTCTAACGTGAGCGAGTACATTGTCATGCCTTTCCACATCTTGACGCTTACTTTATCCCCTAGCTTTTTGTTTTGTTTTCCCCGTTTCAACATATTGAGGCTTGGGGGTTTTACGCCTTTGCGATACCTCGTCGTTGGAGGTCGCAGATTTTTTACTGGGATTAGGTTCACGGCTAATGATGTCATCGAATATCTCCTGTTTGATCTCGGCTGTTGTGCTTCGATCGAACTTGGTTTCTAGTACCACGTCGCTCTTTTTGAGACGGTACGTTGACCAGTAGATAGCTTCCAGGGGGTCGGTCACTAGTTTGTAACTGACGATCTCTGAGTTTCTTTTGTAGTAGTTGTGCATAGTTTCGTTCCTGTAAACGTGGAGACACGTGCCCTACAAGCAACGTCTTGAAGTCATTCATGGGTCTACCTCTATCCAGCGGAGTTGTCGATACGGAAACTTTTTAGTTTTGACAAACATAAGTTCCTCTCGCACCATAGTTTTTTTCATAACAAATAACGTGATTGACACTACGAGACCGCCGACCATAGCGACCATCATGCCTCCGAATGTACCTGCGAACAGGAACATAAGGAGGCCGGTAGCGGCTATGTCTAGTGGTATGTCGTAGGTGATAGCTCGTCGGACGCCGAACTTAAATATCAGGAACAGTAGTCCTAGAGCTGAAAGTAGCCCTGCTGTAATCATATATAACTCCTAGTAATGTAATAATAACGAAAGCAATTTCAATAGCGTTTAACACTAATATAGCGTAGGTCATTTGGTAGCCTTGAGGTTGAAGTAAGCGATACCGCACAAGATTATTAGGCAAGCTAGGGTGTATAAACTTGCAGCAATCATGTGTGCGAAGATAGTTAGTAATGCTGCTACTGCGATTGAGTAGCTTAAATAGGTAAGTAGCTTTTTCATTGGGGATCTCTGTTCATAGTTCATGGGGATCAGTTGAATTCCGATCGGGAATAAAAAAGCCCTACTAAGAGAGAGTTGAACTTAGTAGGGCTTGGTCTTACGCTGAGGGAAGATACGTAAGCTGGTTAGCTCACACCCCAAGTGCATTCGGGATCGTCTCCTTTTCGGAACGAGCACCATCTGCAGTTGTCTTTACTAGGTGTTGGAGCAAATTCTTTTTCAGTCGTCATCTTGACTGCGCGGCGATGGAACGCTGGTGCAAACAACATGGCTTGCTCGCGCGTGTATTGTTTCTTAGTTGTCTCACCCTTGTCGAGATACCAGAACTCGGTCTGTACAAACTGTAGGTGTGGGTATCTAAAGAAGGTGCCGATTGCATAGAGCAGGCCCTGTTGGCCGTGGGTAATTTCGTTACCCCACTTCTTGCCTGTCTTATAGTCAATGACTCGTGCTGACGTGTCGTCTTCTTGGACTAGTGCATCTAGCTTGATGCGTGCCCACGTGGCTTTTTCCATCCACCCGACTACATCCCAGTCGATGTCAAATCCCCAGTCGCCTTCGAGCTCGACTTTGGCGTCTATATATAAGCTACGTAGTTCTTCGAACTCGTCTTTAAATTTAAAGAGCTCGTCAGCCATCTCACCCATTGTGCCGTTGACGTAGTCTTCAGCGTATTGGTGGATTTGAGTGCCACGATCTGCAGCAGGGCCGGATACTTCTTTGACGCCTTTTACTCGACTGATGTACGTTCGGTAAGGGCATTCTTCAAATACTTTGAGCGCAGAATAGCTCCAGGCACGGACGTCGCCTAGTTCTGTTGGTTTTTCAAATTCTGGTAGTGGGTCAGGGCGTGTATCTTGCGTTAGCTTAATCATCTCGCCTCCTGTAGATAAATAGGGCTATTAGTATAGCTAATATCTTTACATGACACCAAGTAATTTGCGGTCCTTGTTATCGAAATACTTATCAGTAATTTCTTTAAATTGTTCGTCATCGATGCGCCACTCAACAGCTACGCCTGTGAGCGGATTAGCTGATCTTGGTGCGTTGTAAGCGCGTCTACGTTCACGAATCAGTCCGTTACGTTCTGCGCGTTTGATGAACTCACGTTGGGATAAGCGATCGTCAGTTAATACGCCATAGACAACACGCAGGTGCTCCATAGGTATTACTGAGTACTCTTCTTGAGATTCAGCTACCCACTGCTTAACGAAGCGTTGTGCGGTAGTAATCTCTTGTCCTTGAAGCACGTTAGTAAGACTGATGTCCAAGATATCTGTAAGGAATGATAGCTTGCCGTGCCTTACTGCTGCGAAGAACTCTTCCATTACAGACATGGTGACTTGCGCCATCTGCGCTTTAGCGTTGTTGGCAATAGGGGTATGCACCAGCTGCTTGTTAACATTAAAATTACGAAGTATAGCGGCGAACGTATGTAGCTCTTTACTTATGGTATCGATACCAGCGATTACTTCTGGGTATACCTTCTCTAGTTTCTGTTCTTGGCGAGGCGCGATGTTGTATCGGCGATCGCCTTCTTCGATCTTGACTGCATCCATACGGTTAGTCAGGAAGATAAAGTTGGTGAAGTTAGGCACTTCCACTTGATTTGAACGCATAGCGCGTATTGTCATTGTATTTTCTGTAATAGCGTTCTTGAGTTTGTCAGCAATCTTTACAGTGCCTGAGTTTGCTGAGGCCATATGAAACTCATCGACTACTAAGAACAGCGCTTGACGCATGTACAAGTTGAACTGCTCTTCGATGTTCTGTAGCGCGCGCATTGGTACGTGCTCATTACCGAATAAGGGTCTGAGGACTCTAGTGTAGAAGATTCCTTTACCTGTTCCTGGGACGCCTTGTAGTACCCAGGCGGTCATGGCTTTGCGTTTAGTTTGGAAGATGTACGACAACCAGTTGGTGAAGTGTTCAACTTCTAAGCTCTGTCCACCAAGTATGTGGGTCATCAGCTTGTAAATCAGTGGGCATGCTGAAGCAATCTTATGTGAGTCGCCCATGCTGAGCTGCTCATGGTACGCGCGGTCTAACATATACTCTGTTCTTCGGAACATGTTTATGTGGTATGGGACGTTAGTTAGATTAACTGACTCTCCATTGGACGCAGGGTCGAATACTACTTTTGCATCTGGTACGAAGTCGGGTCTGCCACGACCATGTGATCGCATGAAGCCTTCGATACTTGAAGCAGCGCATGGCGTCAGCGGGAAGTCTTCAGTGAACTGATTAAGGTTTGGATCAAACAGACCGTTGTAGTGCGTATCGGTATCGTAGTCTCGCAATACTACTGGAAAGTTTGCACGTCCGTCTTTAGTCATTTCTTCTTGGTATACATCGAAGAGTGTCTTGTAGAAGTCAGGGTCTGCTAATTCAATAGACCAGATGGGCTCGCCTTTGAAGTTAAACATGTACGTTGGGTCTTCTAGCTTAAAGTAATAGGCGTTACTGTCTCCGCCGTTGACGTTACAACGAATGTATGGAGGGTTTGTGTCGTCAGTGATATTGATGGACATTCTGTCTGGGTTAGTCAATATCTCTTCTGACTTATTATTTACTGTGGCAATAGTGAGGCGTTCTTTCTTAGCATTGAAGCCTCGTTTTACACGCAGTTTGTTTTTATGCTCATTACTCTTTTGGTGGACTACTTCGGGACTGATATCGCTCATTAACTTAGCGAGGTCGAGAGTGTCGGATATACCGGAAACACGCACGATCCGTTCATCAGGGGTACTGAACGGATCGTGGGTTCCGTCTTCAAAGGTAGGAGGAGCAATGAAGATGAGTTTTGAATTGTCTGCAACGCTTATATCAAGTGGGTACTTAAGTGAGTGTCCGTTTGAGGACAGCTCTAGCTGTGAACAAAACAGTTCTGATTTAAAATTACAGTGTTGTAACCACAGTTTGATAGCTTTCGCGGGCATTGCGTGTGTTAGTAGAATAAAGATATGTAGCGATATCTTTTCGCCTTTGAGGCCAAGACTCGCAGATGCTTGTGCGATGAAGCTACAGTCTTGTGCTTCGGGGGGTAACTCCCGCATGACTGTTTTGGCTAGCGTACTGACATCTTTGTTACTAAAGGTTTTAGGATTAGTATGATCTGGGAGTGTGATTCCGTCGATGTCTAGTACTAGCAAGTTTGAGTACGCTACACGATTCGTTTTACCTGCTCGCGACTCGTTTTCTAGGGCACGCTTGAGGTCACCTTTGAGTAGACAGTGGCCTCGGGAAGAGTGATCCCGTATGAGCCGCTCGAGCATAGCTAAGCCCGCGCTGTTTAAAGGCACGTCTTGTTCATGCGAGGTTACGTTTTTAACGTGGGGGTAGGGTGTAAACCCTTTTTCTGAGCAGTGACGCTTGCTCAACCGCTGTCCGTTAGCGGCTTCTAGAAATGTTAATTGCATGGCTCCTCCTACAGAGCTTTTAGCTTAACAGCATAATAGTACCGTTGCTAATATTAATTTATTGTAGAAGGCGTCTTTTGAAAAATTTCTAGCCGATCAATCTTTATGTCTGAAGAGGCTTCAAATGTGAGCCGGACTTGATTTCTATCGACTTTAGATACTTTAACTTTCGCCAAAACGCCTGCGTCATTATGGATGATTATTTCTTCATCAATTTTTCGGGTGAGTACTAGTCTTGACATAGTTATTTACTGTATCGAGTGTCGTAACCTCCCTCGGCGTCTAGCGGTATATCTGGTGCCCAGCTTGGAGGAGTACACATATGTTTAATGAGTTTCTCCATTGTAGCATCTGGGTTATTAGCGTTGCTAATTAAAACTATTTCATCGTGCACAGTTAGTACTACGTCTGCGTCTAATTCTTTATCGTTCTTAATGCGAAGCATCGCGTCGGTGACAATAAGGCGCGATAGCGCTTGTACGACGTTTTCGGTGATTCGCCCGCCCCAAGTTGTTTCCGTGTGGCGGCTGTCGTATGTCAGCTTGCCACCGTCGAAACGTAGGTCGTTGTAATGTAAAGCGAGTCCATTAGGCAGGTGGATCTTGCCGCCTACAAAGGCGAGGCATCTCCACTGTTCATAGTATGCAGGGTTAATAGTGCTGGCCAGCTTGGTTTCCAGTTTATTCCATAGCCCTGGGACACCAGAGTAAGTACTTCGATAAGTGCTGACTACGTCATACGCTTCGTTAGTTGTGAAGCGCATAGGTGGTCCCATAGCGCCAGCTTCTAGCGTCGCTTGGAATTTAGGGGCACCCATACCGTAGCCGAGACCTAGCACAGCGGTCTTCCCGACAAACCGTTCGGTAGGGTCGTTGACTTTATCGATAGGGCGCCCATATATGATCGTCGCTAAGTTGCTATAAATGTCATCGCCGTCGCGGAACTGCTGCAGTAAGTCCTGTTCATCTGCTAGCCACGCAAGCATGCGGGCTTCAATGTTTGATAAGTCAGCAACGTATACAAGTTGACCAGGAGGTGACTGGAGCGCGAGGCGCAGGGGAGACTTGCGAGGCATGTTCTGCATGTTGATCTTTTCTGTACCGCCGAAGCGACCAGTGTGTGCCGCGTAGTATCGTAACGGTACAGAGATGGTGCCGTCATCATGCGTTGCGTCGATAAAACGCTGCGCTCTTGTCTCGTTGATGCGGCTCTTGACTGCTTTGCGAGCGGCCCATATGTGCTGATGCTGTGGATACATCTGCTGCATTTGAGTAAAGGCTTTATCGTTTTTGCCTAGGGCAGGGATGTTCTTACCCGTGGTTGGGCTGACCTTGGTTGGCGGTACGAGGTCCATGTCCCGTATGTACTGTGCGAACTGCTGGTTTGAGCTGAGTATTTTGCGGTCGACGCCACCGGCTTCGATAGCAGCTTCACTAGCCGCGATAGTTGTATCACGGAACGCGATTAATGCTTCGCGGTCCACGATCAGCTTTGGCTCGCAGAACATTCGACAGGTCATGTCGATTAGGTCGAGCTCTGAGAGGGGCATTTCTTTGTGCATTTTTTGGTAGATGGCGAATGTAAGGTCGACATCTTGGACGCAGTACTGACCGAGTATGTCAGATAGTTCTTCGTCAAGATCGTATATACCTTTCGTACTAGCGAGCTCGTCACCTTTACGCATCGTTTCGTCGTCAGGGAACAGCCGTATTGCAGTGTCTTTGAGGCTGGCTGATAAGCCAGGGGCTAATGCGCGGGCCATAGCCGCAGTATCAACGTAATACTTGGGTAGGACTTGGTAGTAGCGCGTCAATATATAGCCGTCGAAAGGGGTGTTATGACAAACAAGAACCGCGTCGCTCCAATCGATGTCATTGATCGCGTCTGCTGCTTCGTGTTCGTCATACCATTCTGTTTCTTCGTGATCAATTTTGATTCCTACGCCTTGCACTTTGAATTTCTCGTGCCGGACATAATCCATTGTTGTTAGCTTTGTGAGCGATACTTTGGTGTCAAAGTATGTTTCAAAATCCAGTGTTATGAGCATGTAGTGAGCCTTTTACGAATCCATTGATCGTTTAACTGTTGTATTTGTAATTTCTGTCTGTCTTTTTTGCTCCGTCGTTCGAAGTCTCGGCCTCGTTTAGCTTGACGAGGCGTCATTGCACTGGTGCTGCGCATAGATCTCTCCCTCAATAGCTTTGTATTGATGGACGAGTTCTTTGTATCTTTCGGGCATACGTGACTTGATCCATACAGCAGCGTATGTATCAAATTCAGGGTGAACAGTGCTATCGGTTTTTGATAGCTCGTTGAAGTATTCTTTGGTTTCCATTGCATCCTCCTGGATGGTTGGGGGTCAATCTTCCTGTGAGATATGATTGATTAATCGATCGAGATACCATCGCGCTTTGCGGAGGTCTTCTATCTCTGAGTGCTTTAGACGGAACCTGTGTAAGTATTTCTTGACGTTGCCTTCTAGAAAATACTCAAAGCCTGGTCCGAGATTATCTTCGAGGTAATCAATGCATTCGATATTTGAAGCAGTGTAATGCGAAGGCGCCGACACGTTGTCTGACGCTGGTTTTTTGTCGTAAGGATCGACATAGGATTTAGAAGTGGATTGATTCCATTGGCGGGGTGTAGCAGCGTTGATTGTCATGAAAATTTACTCTCCTAGTAGTGACTAAGATATTAGCAAGGCTAATAATAATTTTCAAGCAATAAAGTGTTTATGCTTCGCCAGCTGCTACCATTGCGTCTTTTTGAGCGCGTTTGACTTCTAATTCTGACAGGTTGGCTGCGATTTGTTCTGCCATGTTCGCACATTCATCCGCTTTTGCGTCATCAGGCGCTGTAATTGCTAGCGTTAAAGCTAGCACTAGGGCGTCGTATGGGTTCGTAGGTGTATTCATTACATTGCCTCTTTTAGGCTGAAAGCAGGGTGAGTTTCATAGTCGGAGGAGCTTATCACAGCTGTTAACGCAGCTACATAGCTGTCTTCAACTACTAAGTTGTAGCAGTCAAGTGCTTCTAAGTGTGTTTCAAACACTTCCCAGAAGTCCTGGTCGTTCATGGTCCAACACACAATATATGATCTCATGCCGCTATTGTCTCCTGCGCTATGTCCCATAGCTGACGGTTGACAGCTACGCTTTCTTTGATTGAGCTCAGTGCTTTGGCTTCCTTGTAGCCATCGAACCTACGCCCGTGTCGTTTTCGATCGCCGATGACGGCAAAACCACCACGGACGATTGACTCTTGGACGCGGTTGAACATTGTCCACGCGTCGTCTGCTACATCTTGAGGCCGTGAAGGGCTCAACACTTGCGAGATCGTGCGGTTGGTATAGGCGTTGCGAGTACGTGCATCTTTGGCGATTGTGTCTGAATCGTAGCGCAAGCTGAGCGCTTTGTTTGCAAAGCTTTGTACTTGGGCGTATTCAGGCGTGATGTTTTTCATGTTGTGAGTTAGCTGAGCGATGTCTTCGAGGCTGTTAGCTGTGTATTTGAGTAGGTCTTCGAAGCTATCTAAGTTACTTTTATAGTGGACCATCTTTTGATCGAAGCCGTCGCCTGCAATGATGCCGTTGCTACAGATAAATCGGTATACGCCCGCGAACAACTTCATCGATGACTTGCCATCATGAGAGTTGTAGAAGATTATCTCTGGTTGTTCGTCTGTGAATGCGCTTACATCATGGCGCTTAGCGAAAGCCATTAGATGTTGCCCATGTAGGTTGGCAGTTGTTGTGCGTCCTGTGACCTGTGCTGCTTGTGTCACGCCGTAGCCATAGTCATTCATGACTTCGATAGCTTGTGATGAGTTGAAGTTGCCATACTTGTTAGACAGGTCTTCCGCATGGTCATGTGCGAAGACAGCTGGTGCTCTAGCGCGTACTTGATCGGATGTTAAGAAGTCGTTGTTACCGTTTCTTGAATAGATTAAGTCTGGCATATCAGTGCTCCTTGAGTAGTGGGCCGAGGCCAATATTTAAGGCAAATTGCTTGTCATACATTTCTATCTGCTTGTCGTGTTCGTCGTCAGGGTTAGGGGGAGGTGGAAAAATTTCGTCGTCGTCCCATTGTGGTCCGTCGGTAATGCTGCATGGCATGCGGTTCATGATTTGTCCTCCATCAATATTTTTTTAAGTTCGGGAACTGTTAATCCGGTTTCGCATGACAGATCTAACAACGTCATGTTTCCGTTGCGATCGTAGAAATCACATATTTCTACAGGGGTCATTTCGTTCATGATTCGTCCTCTTGCTCTTCAATTTCGTATGTGTCGATTAAGCTGCAGTCTTGAAAGCAGCGTTCGCACCATGCTGCGCAGTCTGGGTCATCGCTAAATTTGTCACTGCCATGAAGTACAAATAAGTTGTAGTGAATTTTGTCGTTGGTGTGACAGGTGTCGCAGACTCTTTTTTCGTCGTAGTCAAACGTGGCTATTGTCATGATTCGACTTCCTCTAAGTCATTATCGTCTATGCCTTCTGCAAGGTATGAACAGTCATAGTCAGGGGCTTCAAATAGTTGTACGTGGCCCTTGTTGTCAGTCAGGGCGTCTCCGTCTTCGTTTACTTTGTAAAACTTTAAGTCCCACACTGCTATTGAATAGTCGTTCATGATTCACGCTCCTTGAGTGGTTTCTACTTTTTTGTTATTGAATAACTTAGTAAAGACTTTCTGAGTACTTCCGCTGACACCTGTTTCTATGTGATGGATAACCCCACCGTTTGAAAGGAAAGCCGCTACGTGTGCAGCGACAGTTTTTTTCTTTGGGTTAGGTCTACTGTTCATGCATATGTAACAGAGTTGTTGTTAGCGAAAGGATTGTGTTTGTCATGTTGGCGGTTAGTCGGTTGTCCGCGATAATTGTTAGTAATTGGATGCGAGCGCAAGTGTCTGTTGGCTGCGTAGTTAGTGGTTGTGGCTTGTCTGCCATAACGAAACCGCTCAGGTCACCTGATGGCTTAGGATCGTTTTCCGACATCCATTGCATGTTGACCTTGGGTTTATGCTGTTTACGAGTGTGGCGAATCCTTGCGACTGGTACATGCAGTAGGTTAGCTACAGTAACGACGTGTCTTTTTGGCACGCCAGTTTTCTTCCATGTGCTTAAATTTGTAGCGGCTATGTTGAGTTCTTTAGCGATATCTAATTGTAGCCATACGGATTGTTTAAGAGCTTCTTGGAAGTTTTTTCCGACTGCTAGTTGTTTTGTTGTGTTCTTGCTCATACTGCTGCCCTCCAGGGCGGTTAAGTGTGTATAGCGCATCTTCTATGCGTGTTGTGATTTCTATAGTCGGAGGTGTTTTTCCAACTAAGAAATCGATGTAGGCATCGAGTGTGATGCCTGCTTGGTCCGCGACGCGTTGCCTACCTTTAGTTACATAGGCTTGTAAAATAATCTGAGGTAATCGTTCTTTTATTAGTAGGGCGTTGCGCAGTATTGCGCTAGTACTTGTTATAAAATCTTCGCTCATTATTTGCCCTACGTGGATTCGTGTTCTCTAATCATGGTTCGTGCATCGTGCTCATCTTGAGCGTATTTGCAGGCTAAGTTCCAAGCCATCCATGCAGCTACTTGCGCTACTGTTCCTTCTCCTCCGTTGAAAAGCGCAAGATAATCTTGCAAGGCTTTCATATCGTCGGGCGTTGCATATAGCCCGACACTCATGTCTTTTAGTTGTGTGTTCATATTGGTTGCCTAGCGGGTGGTTATTACTAAATTTTCAGAGACTTGTTCGATGACGCTGTCTATGTTTATTGCATCTAAGTCGTTTACCGTGTCTTCGAGCTCGCTAACTCTTATGTTTATCGTGTCTTCGTTCTCGCTAACTCTGTCGTTTATATCTTTTAGCGACCTTGCTACTGCTCCTTCCCAGAATTTGTTTTTATCTAGCCGGTCTACCGATTCCTGTAGATCGGATATTTTTAAAGACATTTCATTTTTAGCTGCTTCCGTCGTGTGCGTGTTCACTTGCACGGTCAGTCGTTCGTCGATTTTCTTCGTGATCCACGCTTCGAAGCTTTGGATTAATGAGTCCATTGTTTTTACTCCTGGGTAGTTGGTTGGTTGTTGTGATAATTTGCGTTGATTTGGTATTCGTCAGTGCCTACTTCGTCAACGAAACCGCTGAGTAGTGCTTGTTGCAGCAACTCGTCAGCGTTCTTTTCAAAGTTAAAGTTGGGCGCTTGTTGCATATAAAGTTCGTGTTTGCTTACGATTAGTTTCATAAATTCACTCCGGTTCTTCCTTTCCGCCAGTCTATTCGCCGCATTGATATAACTCCTGGCTTAATACCTACTTGCCAGGCTGCGTCTTGTATATCGATTAAGCGGACTTTTCTTTGGTCCATTAATTTAAAGGCTATGCCGTATGTGTCCCACTTTTGAAAATGTTGAAACGCAACCTTTAGGTCGATTAATGCTTCTTTATTTCTAGTCGGGTGTTTGCTTACGATTGGTTTCATAAATTCACCTAAGAATGCGTGTGGCCATCGAGTTCGATGCCTAGCCACATATTGCTCCAACGCACCATTGCGTAGTCATGGCCTACTAGTACTGTTCTGCGGAACGCTAAGTAGCTCATGCGTTGGTCGTTTCTTAACCAGACACGTTTGAGGGAGGTTTGTTGGGCTTTGTTGAGCGGGGTTTTTGATTCGTTGTCCATGATTCACGCTCCTCGTGATTAATACCTGCCCTAATATTAGGATAGGTATTATATGAATGTCAACCATTTGGTATTGTTAGTGGCGGACATAAAAAAACCCACCCGACCGTTTTGGCCGAGTGGGTTGGTTTTACTACTTGATTTACGCTGCTTTCTTAGCTGCTTTGGGTTTCTGCTTAGCTCCGAACACGTGCGTTGCTGCATGGTCACGCTTCTTGGTGTTCGCAAGCTCGCCAAGCTCTTTAGACTTTTCTTCCAACACTGCCAACATGTCGTTGAAGTCCATGATCATGTGAGTATGCTCGTAAACTTGCTGCTCTTCGTCGACGCACTCTTTCTCTGCAAAGAGGAACAGTGGATCGAGGTCTGTCATATAGTTCATCTCACTGCACATCCACGAGTGGAGCTCATTGAGGATCTGGAAATCATCCATGAGGGTTACTTCGACATCTGCCAGCGCTGCTGATGTGATGTTGCCTGCCTGCTCTGCAATTGACTGCGAGAAATCCAAACCATTTGCCATATCTCGCTTTTTGCCAGAGTTGGCTACCCTGCGGGCTGCCCAACAGCTGTTGTTCATGACCTGTTGCACGAACGAGAGCATGTGCTCTGGCTTCTCAGCCATCTCCGGTGCTGGAACACCTGATCGCACTGCCTCTATACGCGCTGTCTGTCGTTTTTCTGCGAGATCTAGCATGACGTTTGCAATACGGTTAGCGGATAGTGGTGCGTCGTTCGAGTCGACCAGGTTGGCGATGGCACCGGTGCGGTTCTTGTTGCTAGACATGTTAGTGATTACGGTATCTATAAAAGTTACATTGTTCATAGCGTCCTCCAGGACAAAAATCCTCAAGCTGAATGCTCGAGACATAAAAAAAACCGACCGATAATCATGTAATGATTATCGAAATCGGCTTGGTATCACTGCCTAGCTCTGTACTAGGACTACTACTATCGTTAATAGAATTGCTGCAGCTGGGAGTAATATGATTGTTAAGACAGCCGCTCCTATTGCATCGAATACATCACCGACTAAACGAAGCGCGGCTCGTTGTTCGTGGCTCGGGAATTCGCGTTCATCACTTTTATGAATTTGCATTTGTATATACCTCCATACCATGTGCAAAACGAATCGCGTTGATCCATTTATTGAGCTTGTAACGCTCTTTGTGGCAAGCATTGCCGATGGTGTCTTTAGCGGTGTACGGGCGCTTTTCGCCATGCTCTCTGAAGATAGTCCAAGCACGGTCATCCACATGCCTGTCAACATTTCCGGTGTATCCAACGTGGAAGCCCTCTGGGAGAAAATCACATAGTTGATCAAACTTGTCGTTTGCTCGTTCAACGCTGCCAACTCTACGAAGCGCGGCTCGTTGTACGTGGCTTGGGAATTCGCGTTCATCGTTCATCACTGGACTCCTGCTAGTTCGTTATAGTTCCACGGAGCGTCTTGCTCTTCGTCATTGGTGTATGAATCACAGATATCGGTTAGGTCTGCGTTAGTAAAGTCAAATGCAGATGGTTCGTGGTTCACGGTTAACATGTCCCAACGATCTGCATTAAGGTTAATTGCTTGCATTGTAATTCCTCCTACAGGAATATTAGTATAACTAATAAAGAACAAGACAGAATGTACTTATTCATAAGACAAACCGACCGATTACCGCGTAGCGGTCATCGTGATTCGTGGTTCACGGTTAGTGGACATAGTGGGCGTGATTTTGGAATGTGTGCGCTTAACAGGGGATGTGTGCGCAGTGTGTGCGCAAATGTGTGCGCACTTTGAAACAGTAAAAAGTCAGCAACCATGCGGGTTCTAGAGATGTGTGCTGTGTGTGCGCACTTATTTTGATCAAAGTTCGATTTGAAAAATAAAAGGGGTATGTCAATTAGATCTGTAAACGAACTTGAAAAAGCCAGCACACAGCGCACACAGCGCACACATTTACGTAAGTCATTGATAACGTTAACAATTGTGTGTGCGCGAATTGGGTTATGAAGTGCGCACACATTTTTCAAAGTGCGCACACACCTGTTCAGCCGCCGAGCGCGGGTCATAGTCGCCGAGCCACAGCATCGTGGGCCTTGAACCGTGAATCGCGGTCCGTGTATCCCGCACGTTGAAAGTAAGCGTACCAATATTGATATGTAAACTTTTTCATGGGTTATCTCCATTCGTTGTTTATGAGTCGTACACAAAAAAACCCGACTCGCGAAGCGCGGGTCGGGTTCATGGTTCGTGGTTCGTAGTTCGTGTTACGCGGTGTACGATTCCCAGCCCGCGAGACTGACTTTGCCTTTCTTGGCCATGATGCCTTTGCATACTTGCATGGCTGCTTTGCGAGAATGAACGTGCATGAACCAGCGTTCGTTCTTCTTGTTGGTGCCGATGATGATTGTCTTGTCGTTGCTCGGCGAACATACGTTCTTGAAAGTTACTGTCTTCATTAGATTACTCCTTCGGTGATTGCTGTCATGACTTCTAAGGTGAAGCTCGATTGAGCTAGGTCTGCCGCTGTGTCGACGTCTTCCATAATCAGAGCGACAGCAGCAACAGATGCGATCTCTCTCCAGTTGTCCATGCCAAACTGTACTGCCTTCTTAGTTCGTGGGTCGTTGATGAAGCGGCTGAACTTGCTTGTCTTGGTAACTAAACTTTTCATGGTGTGTTCCTTTGATTGGTTGAAAACACTTGCGACTCCGACCGTTTTTGCTGTAAGCAATAAACGTGACAAGGTTCCTGAGCCGGAAACAGGAATCAAGGTTCCAGATTCGAAATCGGGGAAAGGGGTTGGTAAATACTCTAAGTAGAGGGAATGAGTGAGAGGTATAAACGTACTTTTCAAATTTTTTTTTAAAAAAAACTCCTACTATTAATAGCTTAGCTAATATAGTATGGCCTACATGGCCAAAGTTAAGACGTGTAAAAAATGTGGTATGACCGACGAGAGTAGTCATTTTGACCACGGGCGTTTAACCTGCACCCCCTGCCGTATACAAGAAAAGCAAATCAGTACATCCGCCACATACGAAGCGTACCTCCTACATCTATTCGTGAACGCGAGGTCTAAGGTTAGCCACGGACAGCGGACCAGGACTCTTGCTTTTACAATCACACATGCAGACCTAGTAACGCTTTGGCAGCGACAAGAAGGGAAGTGCGCGATATCCGGTGTGTTTCTCACGCACCATAAAGATGGGTCAGGCACCAAAGATTTCAACGCCTCTATCGATCGGATATCGAACGCGAAGGATTACACCCCCGACAACATCCAATTAGTGGCATATCGTATTAACTTAATGAAACACACGCTGTCTGAAGACCTTTTTTACTGGTGGATCAAGACAATTCACGATTCTTCTTGTGATTAATTATTAGTAAGGCTAATATATATACTATGGACGAGATTGAAGTTCTAGCGTTAAGTGGCCTAGATGAGGCGATTGTAGGGACAACCTTGCGGAACGATCGTGAGGTGCTCGCTTATAACTACGATATAGCCGTAGCCATAATTATGGCAAAGGGGCATACAGAAGAGTATGCAGAAGACTGGATAGCAGAAGTGTCGTCAGACAAGTTCGATGGCGCCCCTGCATTCGTGTATTTCGATAACCACCAAGAGCACTATGGAAATAGCCCCCCAGCTGGAATCACAGTCCACTGACTTAGTTAGTGAACATACCGAATTCCAATCGCATATGCCGTACATGGGCATTAGCCGTGGATCACTAACCATGCAGCAAGAAAAGCTGGTCTCGCTCATTAGTTCGGGTATGACCACAGCGGCTGCGGGTCGCGGTGCAGGATACTCGTCGCCCCAGGCCACCTATGCGGCTGCAAAAGTCCCAGATGTCCAGCAAGCGATCGAATATTTCCGCCAGGAGATGCGTGAAGAGGTGAAGTTCACCAATCAGCACGCGCACATGATGTACATGGAAGCCTATAACACCTCAGCGAACGCCACTGAGATGAAGAACACCACCGATTCCCTGGTCAAGCTGCACGGTTTGGCTGCACCAGAAAACGCTACCCAAGTGAATATCAACATTAACGGCACTAAGCAGCTCGAGCGCATGAGTGACGAAGACCTGTTGAAGATCGCGGGTAAAGACCTCGACTACCTCGAACCTAAGAGTGATTGATTATGGCTAAGACTGTTTATAAGCGGACAAAAGCAATCGTGAGAAACGCCGCAGTATCAGGCAAACCTGGCGGCAAGAAGATCTCAAAAACCAAAATTACAGGGATGCCTGTTAAAAGGAAGAGGAAGTAATTATGCCAGCCCCTTTAGCAATAGCCGCCTATCAGGGCGGAGCAGCAGTAGCTAGATATGTAGCAACACACGGCGTGAAGAAAGCCGCAGAAAAATATGGCAAAGCGGCATTAAAGAAGGTGGCAACTAAGAAAGCGGCTGGAAGTGCTGCGATCAGAACGGCCCTCGTATCAGGTGAAGGCGCTGCTGTAAAAGCGGTCAATAATCGAAGGGCGAAAGCTAATCCAGGTAAGAAGAAAGTGGACGAGAATAAAGCAAACTTAGTAGCGACTGCCGAACAAAAGACTCAAGAATCATTCCATCGCGCTGCAAAACAAAAAGCTGACGAGAAACGCCGAAAGGCCGCTAAGAAGCCTGCCGCTAAGAAGCCTGCCGCTAAGAAGCCTGCCGCTAAGAAGCCTGCAGCAAAGAGAGAGCCCAGCATTTCAGTAAAGAAGAACAAGACACCCCTTCTCACAAAGATCGGAAGAGTAAGAGACAAGGTCTATAAGCCTGTTAATCAGAGGAAGTAATTATGTCTACAAAAACAAATGCCCAATTAGCCAAGATGCTAGGCGTTAAGGTTTCAGAACTCGGCAGCGACAAAGCTAGATTAGCTGCTATAAAAGTTAATGCTAGAAATCTGCCTGCAAAGAAAAAACCTATGCCTAAACCTAAATCTAAGCCCAAGGCTAAAGCTAAGCCTAAAAAGAAGGCGGTCAAGTCCTACTAGATGGCAGACGTTATTAAGGTCGAATGTATACGCTGCAAAGCGTCGCACCCCGAGACTCTTTATTCGGGGGATGACCGACTCTGCGTGTATTGCAAAGCGGATATCGCGGAGCAAGAACCGCAACCCGCAGCCACTGAGAAAGAAGAGGCTGCGGCTACCACACTAGAAGAAAAGGCGCGCGCGGAGCTTGCACTCCGGTTCTTAACCCGCAAACGCCTTCTACCTTTTGTAGAACGATTCAACCCTGACTATGAAGCAGGGTGGGTCCATAAAGATATATGTAATCGCTTAGAGGAGTTTAGTCGAGATGTCGCTGAAAAGAAGTCTCCAAGACTTATGCTATTTATGCCACCCAGACACGGCAAGAGCACGCTCGCGTCAGTTGCGTTCCCAGCTTGGCATCTGGGTAGACATCCAGAGCATGAGTTTATCAGTTGCTCGTATTCAGGTTCTCTCGCGATGGCGTTTAGCCGAAAAGTCCGTGGTCTCTTACGTGAAGAGGGATTTAAATCTGCTTTTAAAACCCGCCTCGACGCTCAGTCTCAGTCTGCTGAAGCGTGGCTTACTACTGCTGGCGGCGGTTATGTTGCTGCCGGTGTTGGCGGTGGTATTACTGGTAAGGGTGCTCATATCCTTGTCATCGACGATCCGGTAAAGAACCGTGACGACGCCGAATCATCGAACGCACGTGAGAGTACATGGGACTGGTATACAAGTACGGCGTACACACGTCTTGCGCCTGGTGGTGGCGTGTTGGTTATTCTTACTCGCTGGCACGATGATGATCTTGCAGGAAGACTACTTAAAGCAGCAGCAGACAACGGCGAGCAGTGGGAGGTTGTTAATTACCCGGCCATTGCAGAGGTCGACGAAGATTTTCGAAAACAGGGTGAAGCCCTACACAAAGAACGCTATGACGAAGAAGCCCTCGCCCGAATAGAAAAGGCGGTAGGCCCACGAGATTGGTCTGCGCTGTACCAGCAGAACCCCGTTGCTGATGACGGCGACTACTTCACCCGAGACATGATCCAGTACTACGACCGTGACGACATAGACCTTGATCGCATGAAGTTCTATGCCGCGTGGGATTTGGCGATCGGTAAAAACGATAGAAACGACTACACCGTGGGCATGGTGATCGGGGTCGACGAACAAGACTGCCTGTACATAGTAGATGTGGTGAGAGGTCGATACGACGGTTTCGAAATCGTTGAGCAGATACTCGATATGTACGAAACGTGGAAGCCCTCAATTATTGGTATTGAGAAAGGGCACATTGAGATGGCCCTCGGACCGTTCCTCGAGAAGCGTGTGCGTGAGCGCGGACTCTACGAAGCGTACTTCAAAGACTTAAAGACAGGCCGCAGGGATAAAGAAGCGCGTGCTCGAGCAATCCAGGGACGAATGCAGCAGGGCATGGTGTTCATGCCTAAAGAAGAACAATTTACTGGCCCACTGGTAGCCGAGTTATTGCGGTTCCCAAACGGCGTACATGACGACCAAGTAGACGCACTCTCTTGGTTAGGTCTGATGATGACAGAGTTCAGCACCTTCCATGAAAAGATAGAGCACGTCCCGTCTTGGAGAGATCGCCTACCTGGATTACTAAAAGGCGAACGAACTAACAAATCTGCAATGAGCGCATAATAATGGCTAAAGATACAAAAATATCCCCCGCAAAAGAAGAAGAGATTACGCGATCTCAGTGGGCGCGATACGAGCGAGCCCGAGATAATGGGCACTTAGAATATGTATGGATGGCGCAGAAGTGCGATGAGTACTACCGAGGCGATCAGTGGGACGAAGATGACGCAGCAGCACTAGAAGCAGAGGGTCGCCCCGCGCTTACTATTAATACAATTCTACCTACTATTAATACAATACTGGGTGAGCAGTCCACGCGCCGGGCTGATATCCAGTTCAAGCCACGGCGAGGTGGTGAGGCCGAGGTGGCGACTACCCTTACCAAGCTATACATGCAGATCGCAGATAACAACAAGTTAGATTGGGTAGAACAACAGGTGTTCAGTGACGGCCTGATCATGGACGGGCGTGGGTACTTCGATGTACGCATGGACTTCAGCGACCACGTTGAAGGCGAAGTTCGAATCACGGCAAAAGATCCGCTAGACATACTCATCGACCCTGACGCAAAAGACGCCGACCCAAAGACCTGGAACGAAGTGTTTGAAACTAAGTGGATGACACTTGACGAGATCGAAGAACTGTACGGAAAAAAGAAGGCGGAGAGATTACTCTTCGTTGCAGAAAACGGCATGTCCTTTGGCGCAGACTCTGTTGAGTACCAGGAGTCCCGTTTTGGAGATAACGAAAACGCAAACGATTTCTTTGGAGACTCTGTACCAGGAGACGATGAGTATCGCACCGTTAGGTCGCTACGCGTCGTTGAGCGTCAGCATAAGAAACTAAGCCGCGCATCTTTCTTCGTTGACCCCGACACAGGGGATCAGCGCCAGTGCCCGGATGAGTGGAAAGAGGCGAAGTGCAAGAAGTTTGCAAAGCAGTACAACCTGACTTTAATCAGTAAGGTCATACGTAAGATTCGTTGGACAGTGACCTGCGACCAAGTTGTACTCCATGACGATTGGTCACCCTATAACCAGTTTACGATTATCCCGTTCTTCTGCTACTTCCGAAGAGGTAAGCCCTTTGGGATTGTACGTAACCTCCTATCTCCACAGGAGCAGTTGAACAAGATTGCTTCTCAAGAGTTGCACATAGTTAATACCACAGCCAACAGCGGTTGGATGGTCGAGAGCGGGTCACTGGTCGGTATGACAGCAGACGATCTCGAAGAGCACGGAGCAGAAACCGGACTCGTACTTGAATATGCGCGAGGTACAGCACCCCCATCTAAGATTCAACCTAATCAGATCCCGACAGGGCTCGACCGCATCGCTATGAAGGCAGCCGCGAATATTAAGACTATCTCGGGTGTTAACGACTCGATGCTAGGTACTGATAGCGCAGAGGTATCAGGTGTGGCGATTCAGGCTAAACAGAATCGTGGTGCCATTATGATCCAAGTGCCGCTCGACAACCTACGTAAGGCTCGTCAGTACCTGGCTGAAAATATACTGAACCTTGTTCAGACCTTTTATACCGAGCAGCGAGTCATACAAGTAACGAACGAAGCAGACCCCCTCCAGCCTCGAGAAGAGATGGTTATAAACCAAGAGACTCCTGAAGGTATGGTTATCAACGATCTCAGTCTGGGTGAGTATGACGTGATAGTTGCAACCGCCCCCGCTCGGGATAGCTTCGATGAAGTTCAGTTTGCAGAAGCGCTTAGCCTAAGACAGGTCGGCGTCTCAATACCTGATGATGCGATTATTGAATACAGCCACCTGTCTAAAAAGGGCGAGCTAGCGAAACGTATCCGTGTCGCGACTGGCCAAGAGCCTCCGACTCAAGAGCAAGCAGAAGCTATGCAGCAACAGCAGCAAATTCAGATGCAGCAGGTCCAGCTTGAGATTGCGAAACTGGAAGCAGAAGTTCAGAAACTACAAGCAGAAGCAGCAGTGAATATCGCTAAGGTGCAAGACATAACTGACGTAGATCCGCAGATGAGAATGCAGGAACTGCAAGCCAAGGTCGCGATGAATGAAGCCCAGTTAGAGCTAAGACGTGAGCTTTCATCTGCAACTAACCAAGCGAAAGCTGATCAATCACAAACATCTGCCGCGACTAAGTTAGCGACAACCGCTTTTCAAAATAGTAATAAACCCCAATAGGTCGACATACCAAATATGCGGCCCCCCCAAAATGGAACGATAGGAGTTCTTAAATGAGTGAGCAAAAAGACGACCAAGCAGTAGAAGACACCTTGCAGTACGAAGTTATGCCAGGCGCTGATCGGCCAGAAGATGAGTCGCCGCAACTTGACCTCAGTTTCGCTGAAGTCGAAGAAGCTATAAAGGCAGATGACGATGAGGACGAAGAAACTGTGGCAGAAGGTACAGAAGAGGAAGCCGCTACCGAAGAATCCGAAGAGGTTATGGATGATGAACTCGAAGCCAGCGAAGAAGAGCCCGAAGCCGAGCTCGAAGAACAACCTGTAGCTGAAAAGCCTACTAAAAAACCGATGGTGCCTAAAGCTCGATTGGATGAAGTGTTAGCTAAACAGAAAGCCCTCCAAAAACAGCTTGACGAGGTTAACGCGGCGAACGTAAAAGCCGAAGACGCCCCCGAAGAGTATGATTTTGACGCGAAAGAAGTCGAATATCAGAATATGGTACTCGACGGAGAGTCAGCAAAAGCAGTTGCCCTTAGACGGGAGATCAGAAAAGCCGAACGCGCGACTTTAGAGTATGAGATGCGTCAGGAAATGTCCCAAACGGTCAACCAAGATCGCCAAATGACAGCGCTTCAACAGGCAGCTACCGCGATGGAAGAGGCTTACCCAGTATTCAGCCGTGATGCCGCTGAATTCAACGAAGATTACACAAACGAAGTCGTTGAGCTGCGCGATATGTTCATGATGAAGGGTTATGAGGCGGTTGATGCTCTGTCAAAAGCCGTGAACTACGTCGTAAAGGACCACGATCTTGGTGAGTCTGGCCAATTAGCGCCAAGTTTGGCTGGTAAGGCGCAAAAAACGGACGAGTTATCTAAAAAACGCGCCCAGATTAACAAAAAACTGAAGGCTGCTGAGGCGCAACCCCCAGAATTACCTGGCGAAAGCTCCTCAACCCACGGGGAGAAGACGCTCGACCTGTCCTCGATGACTGAAGACGAGTTTGCAGCACTCCCAGAAGCAACTTTGAAGCGTTTGCGCGGCGATATTATCTAAAGAGGTAACAATGGCAACTACAAAAGACCCACGATTAGCCCGAGCAGGAGTCTCGGGCTTTAACAAACCCAAGCGGACCCCTAGCCATGCTAAAAAGAGCCATGTTGTTGTGGCGAAAGAGGGCGATAAGGTCAAAACAATACGGTTCGGTGAGCAAGGCGCTTCGACAGCGGGTAAACCGAAGGCTGGAGAAGGCGACAAGATGAGGGCCAAGCGTAAAAGCTTCAAAGCGCGTCATGGCAAGAACATCGCCAAGGGAAAGATGTCGGCAGCTTATTGGGCCGATAAGGTTAAGTGGTGATGGCTAGAAGCGATGAACCAAAGTGGAAACGCATTGTAGCTGCTGTAAAAGCGGGGACTAAAGGCGCTGCTGCGGGGAAGTGGTCAGCGCGTAAAGCTCAGCTAGCAACCCAACGCTATAAGAAGGCGGGCGGAAGTTATTCTGGTGCCAAGACTAAAGCGCAGAAGTCACTTACTAAGTGGACGGGTGAGAAGTGGGGCACTAAGTCAGGTAAGAATAGTACTCAGGGCAAGAAGGCTACAGGCGAACGGTACTTACCCAAAGCGGCTCGTGACTCATTAAGTAAAAAAGAGTATGCCAAGACCAGTGCTAAGAAGCGCGCGGATACTGCTAAAGGTAAGCAAGTCAGTCAGCAGCCTAAGAAGATAGCCAAAAAGACAGCTAAGTATCGATAGCGGTTGCATTGTTTTATTAGCTGTACTAATATGATTGATACGTCTATCAGTACGATAACTGATCGGCCCGTAGCCGCTAAAAACGTACCCCTCGCCTGTACAGGCGTAAAACTTGCCGAGGACGACCCTCGTTAATCAACGCTAAACGTTCTTCTACACGATAGTAGAAAAACGGATTAGCCGCTCCTAAAGTCGGCTACTTATATTAGTGACAATAATGTCGCTGGTAAATTATCTTACTTATACGGAGCCTATAATGGCCTTAACAAATTTCGGTACGCTCTCGGGCGACCAACTTCAAACTTGGAGTCGCGACTTCTGGAAAGTAGCTCGCAACCAATCATTCATCAACCAATTCGCAGGTACTGGCTCAAACGCTATGGTACAACGCGTAACTGAGATGACCAAAAACAACAAAGGCACCAAGGCTAACATTACTTTGCTTGCCGATATGACTGGCGACGGTATCACTGGTGATTACACTCTGGAAGGCAACGAAGAAGCCCTCCGCGCGTATGACATCAGTATCGAGCTTGATCAGCTACGTTTCGCTAACCGCATCGCTGGTCGAATGACTGACCAGAAGACTGTTGTTAACTTCCGTGAGCAATCTCGCGACGCACTTGCTTATGCAATGGCTGACCGTTGTGATCAGTTGGCATTCTTAACTCTGTCAGGTGTTGCTTACACTAATAAGAACAACGGCGCATTACGTACTGTTGTTGGTGGCGCTGTAAACGGCCAAGAACTTGTTGACCTCTCTTATGCGTCTGACGTATCTGCTCCTACAGCTGCTCGTCACCGTCGTTGGGATGCTACTGGCGGTCTTACAACTGGTGCTACTAACGCAGTAGCCGCAGTTGATAAGATTAGCTACGAGTGTATCGTTAACCTGAAAGCCTACGCTAAAGACCAGTATATTCGTGGTATTCGCGGTGCGGGTAACCAGGAAACTTTCCACATGTTTGTTACTCCACAGCAGATGGCTGACCTGAAACTCGATGCGAGCTTCTTGGCTAACGTTCGTAACGCCGGTGTACGCGGTACTTCGAACAGCTTGTTCAGCGGTTCTTCTAGCCTGATGGTTGACGGCGTAATGATCCACGAGTTCCGTCATGTGTTTAACACGTCTGGCGCTACTTCCGGTTCTAGCGGCAACGCTGGAGCAGCTGGATACAAGTGGGGTGCTAATGCAGACGTAAACGGAGCGCGCGCTTTGTTCTGCGGAGCACAGGCTCTAGCCCTAGCTGACATTGGTCTGCCTGAGATGGTTGAAGATACTTTCGACTACGGTAACCAGTCTGGTATTTCAGTAGGCAAGATCTTCGGAATGCGCAAGCCTAAGTACAACAGTGATATCACTGGTGACGTACAGGACTTCGGCGTTATCTGTTTAGATACTGCACAGTAAGTAAGTCGATCGCCTCTCCTCCTTTACAGGGGGAGGGGCTTTTTAATATATAGATCAGGAATTAAATATCATGAAGATTGTAAGTGACAAAGAGCTACGCATTACCACACTTGCTGGCGCGGCTATCGTGTTTCAAGCAGGAGATCCAATAACGGTTTCAGATGAGATCGGGCATTTAGCACTACAAGCTGGTGCGAAAGAATATAACGGTAAGTACATCGAAGAGAAAGGTGCTGAAGAGGCGGTTTTTGAAGAAGTGGCCCCAGAAGCGGCTACGGAAGCAGTGCCAAATTCAAACGCGCTGCTGACTACTGTACTCGAGAAGATGATGGATGATGGTGATCCAAAGAATTTCAAAGCTGACGGCTATCCAAAAGCCTCAGCAGTAAACAAGCTGATGGGCGAAACGATCGGCACAGATGAGCGTGAAGCCGCTTGGGAATCAATACTTAATTCATAGGTACACATAATGGCAACGACAGTACAGAGCGTAATTGATAGGGTTCAAGCTGTATTGCAGGACACCACTGGAGTCAGATGGCCAGTGGTTGGCGAACTCGTTTTATGGGTAAACGATGCGCAGCGTGAAATAGCTTTGTTAAAACCAGACGCCTCTGCTGTTAATGAGACTATAACCCTTGTCACTGGCACCAAGCAATCTATACCTACTGCGGGTAACCGACTTTTAAAAGTCGTCCGAAACATGTCGTCTGCTGCTAGTAACGGCACAGGTAAACGGGCAGTGCGACTAGTTGGCATTGAGGTTCTAGACGGGCAGAGCCCAGACTGGCATGACCCTACTGTGACTGGCGACGCGGCTCACACCTCCATCATAAAGCATTACGTTTATGAAGAGTCCAATCCGAGAAACTTTTACGTTTATCCTGGTGTTAGCGGTAATTCATATATTGAGATTATGTATTCATCTAATCCCGCAACCGTCGCTCTGGCGGGTAATCTGTCAATCCCGGATATTTTCGCAAACGCAGTTATGAACTACGTGTTGTACATGGCGTATATGAAAGATGCTGAGTATGCAGGTAATGCGCAGCGTGCATCTAGCCATTTCCAGTTATTTACAACTTCCGTTACCGGCAAAGCACAGATCGACGCGCTAACTAATCCAAACATTGAACGTAGAGCTCAGGCTGGAGTATAAAAATGGCGATTTCTTATGAAGCGCTCCTCCCCGAAATTTTGCCTATGGTCGCGGGCTGTCCAGATACTTTGATTGAAAGAAATATTCGGTCGGCTGTTATTGAGTTCTGTGAAAAGACTGGTATATATCAGGTTGAGCTTGACCCGATTACAACAGTAGGCAATATCTACGAATACGATCTAGAACCACCGGCAGGCACGTCCGTGCATAAAATAATGTCAGCGGTTTTTAATGGTAAAGATCTCGAACCGATTTCAAGTGGGCTTATCGAGCAGCGTAAACCTAAGTGGCGCGAGCAGTCTAATGCAGGGACTCCTGAGTACTACATAAAACAAGGAAAGTCACTTGTTTGGTTAGTGCCAGTACCGTCATCTACGGAAGTTTCTAGTACGGCTATAAGAGCGCAGCTAAAACCTACAACTACGTCTACAGCGTGTGACAGTGAAATTATGGAGGAGTACCGCGACACTATTATCAATGGCACATTGTTCCGACTTCTTCGCACTCCTGGGCAAGCTTGGACTGATATAACAGGCGCACAGATTTACGGATCGCTATTTTCTGAAGGCGTTAATTCAGCGGAACGAAAAGCGCGACACGCTGATGAAGGCGTCGTTAGGAGAGTTATCTATGGTGGACTTGGAAGCGGTCGAAATTCACGGCGCAAAAGATATGGCTCAGGCGGCTGATCCAATAATTGCGGATATTAATAAGAGTATCGAATGGGTAGCACCTGCCGTTCAGGAGATTTTAGATGATAACCCGCAATTTACCTATTCGGTTAGTGACGTGTATCTGGCTTGCCACTCTGGCGCTGCAACACTCTGGTCAACGGAAGACGGTTTTGTAGTTACTACAGGTGAGACGGATACGTTTACGGGTGATAGGACGCTGTTGATCTGGCTAGCCTGGGCATACAAGCGCGGCATGGATCTCGTAACAAGACACCAAGATTTTTTTATTCAGCAAGCTAGAGATGGCGGATACAAGAATATAGAAACACGATCCGCTATACCTGAATTAAAAGATCACCTAGTTACGCAAGGATGGCAGATCGACACAATTATTTATACGAGAGAAATCTAATGGGCAGTGGACCAAAAAAATCAGATTACGTAGCTTCTCCAGCGGAGCAAGCGTCTGCGGCTGTAGCGATGGCGGAAAACAAATACTTCAAAGAGAAGTATGACCCGTTGTTACAAAATATGCGCGATTCGTCGTTAAAAGACGATTCCGCAGATGTATTGCGAGGCCGTGCTAACGCCGACACCATGCAAACATTAGCGAGCGGAGCCAGCTATGACCGCGCAGCGACAGCTGCATCAGGCGGAGAAGAGGCACAAGCGTATCAGGCGCAGCTAGCGCAAGCAGACAAAGCTGGGCTAACCATTAAAAACAATGCGCAGCTTGGCGTTCTAGGTACTGCTCGGGGGCAAGCAGCCGACGCGCAGACTGGTATGACTGCTGCGGGAAGCATGGGTGCTTCTAGAGTACTTACTAAAGCTAGTGCCTCCCAGACAAAACGCTCCGCTAAAACTGCAGCACTTGGGCAAATAGGCACTTCTCTGATATTACAGGGGGGGAAGAATATGAAGACTGGCGGAAAGACGATGTTCGAGAAAGACGCGAAAGGTAATGATACTACGACGCCAATGAAAAACAAGGATGGCTCTGTGATGAAGACAGAGAAAGGTTCGTTCTTTGCGCCACGCGACGAGGATGGTAACTCAGTTACCGGCTTTGGGGCGCGGCTCAACTACGGCGGTATGTTCAGCACTGACCCTTATTAATAGGATATAACGATGACTATAGCGTTAGACATACCCGATTATGCCACGCTGGGCGGGAACCAAAATGCTACTACGGGGTTACCGAATGTAGCAGACCCTGATCAAGCCTACGCGAGCATTACTCGAAATGATTATCTCGATTATGTAAAAAACTATCGCGAGTTCGAAGAAGGTCTATTAGATCGTGCGCAGAACGACACGTCTCTGATTGATGATGCGCGTGTGAATGCAACAAACGCTCAGGGGTTGATGTCGGGTGTTGCTGACCGTAACGCATCACGCTACGGAGTTAACCTGACTCCTGCGCAGCGGCAAGAACAAACGCGAGGTTTAGCCAGAGCAAATAACCTCGGGCTATCACAATCTGTTAACGACGCCCGAATAGCCCAAAAAGACTCAAACCAAGCAGCGATTGGTGACTTAATAAATATTGGGCAAGGCGTAAATCGGTCGTCACTTAGCCAGATGCAAGGCGCGGCACAGAACGCTACCCAGCGCAAAAATGCTTATGATTCGGCCAAAGCCGCATCTAAAGCCCAAACATATAGCACGATAGGCGGCCTAGCTTCTGCCGCCATCTTTGCGTTCGCATTTTAAGGTAACTAAATATGTCTATTCTTGAAGGCTCATTAGCCGCATTGCAAACTGGTCAACAGGTTTTCGCTGACCAGTACACCAAAAACCGGCAGCGACAAGGTCTGAAGATTAGCCGCGAACAGCAGGATAATGCCAACGAACAGCAGACTTTAATTAGAAGAAAAGATGACGCACGTACCCTTGTTGGGGGCATTAATGCGCACTTTGGTTCTATGGGAAAAGAGTGGAACAAGACAGATGGTTTAGCCTTATTAGAGGACCCTCAAGCAAAACAATTTGCGATCAGTATGCTCAATGATTCGGCTATGGAACAGTACAGAAACTTTACTAATGAAAAAGGGCAGAGTGTCGGAGCGAATATAGTAGATGTAATAAAAAATGAGGACGGTTCTTATACCCCAATGGTAAAGCGCAGCGACACAGGTGAAATAGTCGTGATGACAGAAGGGCGCAACGCAGACCCGATGGGAAACGCAACGAAAATTGATCCTACCACCATGTCTGGCGTATTGAACTCGCGGTATCAGGCAGCGGTGAATGATGGTGGTCTTGAGTCTACGGGCTCGGTCTTAGCATCTGCCGCAGCCATCACCGCTAATATGGCTAAGCAACAGGCGCTCGATCTAGCCGTTACCAAGATAGATGATCAGGCCCAGCTATCTCAGTTTGGCCTCCAGATTAATAGTATTGATATCGAAGCGCCAGGTGCAATGAAAGCGCTGTTAGACGTTTTTAAGTCTCTGGGCGGTGATGCAGATGCACTAGTCGCAAAAGGACAGGCGCGATCAGACGAGCTGTTCCTTAAAGAGGTCGAAGAGGGAGGTGGCTATCCAGCTGGTTCACTAGCAGAGCGTCTCGTTGATAACGGCGTGACGCGCGAGAAGTGGAATGGTCTTACTCCAGAAGAGAAGGCCACGGTAAGCGAACGACTAAGTGATGGCCAGTCCCTAGGCCAATTATGGGACAAAACGGCGGGCGTGATAGCAGCGGGCACAGAAGATACAGTGTCAGCTCCGTTCAAAGCAGCGGGTCAGGTTTGGGATGCGTTTAAAACAAGTTTTATAGGTCGAAAGTTAGGGCTGTCTGAGATTACAGATATGCCTGCTGATTCGCCTAACTACTTCGCGGCGAATGAAGCTAATGACGAAGAGATTGCAGCCGGTCGTAAAGATATTACACAAGGTCGTGTTGACGTTATGCTAAATGGCCAACCAGCGTCTGCCCAATCTACTGGCGGACGCACGCCAAAGGGCACGGACGTTGGTGGACCAGCTTCTACCACACCTGACCCAGTGATCTCTCCACCGTCTTTCACGCTAACTGCAGAGAATGTACAAAAAGCGATCTTAGAGCAAACAGAAACACCTTCTGAAAAGCAGATCGCCACGATGGATAAGTTCTTAAAAGATCGCGGCATTGATAATGAGGCTGCGCTTGCAAAGGCGATAGAGGCCGGAGAGATTAATGCCCAAGAAGGCCAAATGCTCGCTTGGGTCATGGGCGCTACTGCGGAAGGCGACACCGCTGTAAAAGCAGGCGTTGCCCAAGGAATTAGTAATTTACTTAACAATGGTGATCAAGAGGTAGGCACGTTACAAGCCGCGCAGATTAGGTCCGCTGAAGCACAGGGCCAAGCCGCGACCCGGAACGCCCGAACCAAGTTGCAAGACTTACAGCTAAAACGTCAACAATACGACATGGCCGCTGTGGGGCCGATGATAGAATCCGGCGATCCTGTCCTTCTCAAGATGTATCAAGAGCTCGGCATGATAGACAAGGAATCTACGACACTAGCTGATGCCACCTGGACAGACACACCATTCTCGGGCGACGAAGATGACGCAGTCATAATCTCTCGTTTGATTTCGGGTTTTATACCTAAACTAAAGAATGCGCAAGGCGGTGTCTCCGCTGCAGCGGGTATGGATATTATTAATCCCATGCTAAGTCTGTACCTCCAATCTAAGGCTAACGCAGATCCAGGTGGTTTATTCGATGGCGAAACTTACAAAGATTTCTTCCGAAAAGATGCTGACGGAACTATAGATTTCGATCTCAACAACGTTCGAGTTGGCAAGACTAAAAATGGTAAACCCACATCGATTGTATATGTAGACCAAGAAGGCGTCAGAAGCGAGGCACTCAAGGTGGAAGATCTACAAGAAGATTCTAAAGTAATAGCTAGACTCCTCATAACAGCTGCGCAAAAGAATGGTACAGCCGCTGAATATAACAAATAATATAGTTAACTAGAAGGAAGCTATGTGTTACAGGGTTACGCAGCAAATTTACAAGCCCCGATGCTCGATAAAGAGTCATCGGGCGACTATTCGGCTATCAACCAGTTGGGGTATGTTGGCGGATATCAGTTTGGTGCATCGGCACTAGAAACACTAGGTTATTTAAAGTCTGGGAGTTCTAGTGCGGGTAACAAATCTGCTATGAATAACCCCGCAAATTGGACTGGAAAAAGCGGCGTTTCTAGTCTTCAAGATTTCTTACAAAACACTGATGTGCAAGATGCCGCCTTCCAAGAGAATGTAGATTTTAATCTCAAGTCTTTAAAGCAAAGGGGTACGGTCGACGCGTCTACATCAGACGACAAGATTATGGGGCTATTAGCGGCGTCCCATCTATTGGGAGCGGGTGGCGCTTCGAACGATTTGTCGGGAACTGATGCAAATGGAACGTCAGGCCAAGACTATTACAATATCGGTTTTGCGGCTTACACCCCAACTAACGGATCTACAAACGATGCAGTGGAACAGTTTTTCTCATCGAGAATCACAGGCGTCACACAATCTAACCCAACACCCGCAGGCGCACAAGATGATGCAGTAGCGCAATTTTTTACAAAAAGACTCGTAGCTCCTGCTGCTAAACCAGCGCCAGCGCCAGCACCAATGCAAGCTCCGGTAGACTCAGCAACGGCGGTTATGAACGCCGCCTACAATACCAGCTCTCCGAACGATGCTGTAATGGCGCAAGCATATAACACTGGGTTCGACGGACCTATTACGGGGGCCAACGTAGGTTCTGTTATTACTACTCCACTTGACCCACTACCGAGTGATGATCTAGTAACAACCTTTCGCCGTGGCGTTACCTCGGGCGCTGAAGGAGTAGCGGCTGACTTAAATTATATGGGCGCCGCGTGGAGCGCGCTTTTTGGCGATGAGCAGGGCGTAGCTGACTCTATTGAAAATGCGCGTATCCAAGAAGAATTCGCGGGTATCCCATTAGCAGGGATGAAAAAATTTAGTGAGGTTCTTGATGAACCGACGTTCGAAGGCGTGCTTGACCAAATTACAGTGGGCGTAGGGCAGCTAGTCCCTAGCGTAATTAGCGCGATCACAGGTGCTGGTATTGGCAGCGTGACGATGTTGGCAGGGAAGCAGGTTCTTACGCAGTCGACCCGCCAAGCCGCCAAGAGCATCATCAAAGACTCTTTAAATGCTACTGCAAAAAAGACCGCTACCCCCGATCAACGTGCTATTGCGCAGGCAGCTTTTGAAGCTACAAAAGAAGCGCATGTACTTACTAGAAACCGCTACCTACGTAACAAAACTGCTAAGCAGGGCGCCCTACTTGGCGCAGGGCTATCCGAATATGCACCATTAACGGGATCTAATGTTAGTGAAGCACTTGAGTCAGGGCGTGAGTTAGATAGAACGCAAGCGATGAGAGCAGGATTAGTAGCTTTACCGCAAGCAGCGATCGGGGTCTTTGGCGAGGCTGGACTATTAAGCCTGATAAGCAGACAGGCTAGCAAGAAATCAGCTGGCCCTAAGTCTGTTATGGGCAGGCTAGCGGCTGCGACCGGCACGGGTTTTGTAAAAGGCGGCGTGTTAGAGGGAGCCGCAGAACTAGCTCAAGAAGAACTCGCGATCCGTAACCGTATGGATATGGATGCCACATTCACCGACGCTGACGCTAATCTCCGTCGTATCCAAGCAGGCTTTATTGGATTCTTTGGTGGCGCAGCAGCGGGTGGCGGAGGCTCGGGACTCGTGCAAGCTGCTAATGAAATACCTGGTGGCGTCGTTAGTACCGTCGCCGCCGTAACTGAAAAAGCGGCAGAGATGTCAGACTCTATCAAAGAGTTCATGACCCGTTCGCAAGCGAGTAGTGAGATATCTAGGATTGCTCCAGGGCAGACTACTCAGGAGTCTAAGCGCGACATAGACGCTCAAGTCAACGCGATGATCGACCCCAGTAGTTCTAAAGAAGCCGTATGGATAAGTGGCACTACGCCGGACCCTCGGTATGCCAGCGGTAGTGGCCGTATCAAAAAAGTTATTATAAACGGGTCTCGTGCGTACTCCGCTTTTGTTCCTGGTCGAGGCACCATAATTTCCACTGATGTCGACATTGTCGAAAACGTGATTAAGGGAGAAGCGTCTGATGCGGTTCTTGCTGCAGCGTTAGGCTACAGTTCGGTTAAGACGGGCACTGAGAGTGATGTCTTCAGGGTTTACGACGCGGAGGGGGGCATTATCTCAGAGCAGGTGGTCAGCCGCGATGGTGACGAGATTATCGCAGCGCGTGCTGCCGCCGAAAAGCTAATGCCTAAAGGTGGGCGCATCGAGTTTATGCCAGTCGAAGATGCCCTTGCTGACCGCGCGCGCCGAGCAGAACCTGATGTTAAATTTATGGACGACGACGTCGATCCCCTTGAACAAGACCAGACTCCAAACGAAAGAGACGCTGATCAAGAATTCGAGCCGGAAGTTCGTACACATTCATTTACCCAAGGCGGTAAGACCACTGAAACTTACCAAGCGGTAGAGGGCGACAATAGCTTCGATGGTATAGAAGCGGCGAGGGCAGCTTACGCGGATATGCTCGGGTTCGCTGTCGATTTCACTACTAATTTCTACAAACGCATGTCTAAAAGCATGCTTAACACTGCTGTGTCGTTACAAAAAGCCAACCCAGATGAAGTAGTACAGGTCGCGATCAACAGCGATGGCTCTTATCGTATTGACATAGAGACTACTCCTGATACACAGAAAATAAGAATCCGCGATAAAAAAGGTATTGAAGACGAAGTCTCGATGTCAGAGTTTTTACGCAGATCAATTAGTAAAGCTGCTAGTAGTATCCAAAAGTTTCGCACTATAAATATTACAGCTCCAGGCGCCGATGCAGCTATTAGCGTCAACCCTGTAGATCTGATGAACGCGGGTCGACGTATTGTGGAATCTTTAGAGGGTTCTTTTACGGGGGCAGGGGCAACCCAATCAACTCGCGAAGGCTTACTAGCTATACTGGGTGAACTTCAGATGCGCGGGTATGAGGTTGATATTCAAGGCGTACCGCTATCTGTAATTATGGAGAACTTGGCTAACCCCAGAATTAAATTAGATCCAAAAATAGCTAATATAACCGTCGGTTTCAATGACGCGGGTAAGAAAGTTAGTTTAGGTTATTTGCTAAAGCCCTATGTGCCAGGATCGCGTGGCGCAAATATCGTGGAGACGCTTCTTGATGAAGAAACCGAAACAGTTGAGCCTTACGATATGGCGGAAAACAATGCTCGGACAGATGATGGGATACCACTTACTAGAGGTAATATTGAAGAGGGCGAGCGTAATATAGATAGTAGGCAAAACCGTCCAATAGGTAGCTCTCCGAGTACAGGTCCAACTCCGTCAGATAAGCCCCCCTTAGATATCCCATCGGGGGTTACGTTCCCCTTCGGTGAAGTGAATACGTTAGTCACTTCATTGGTTAAGCGGATCTCTCGCGCCATAAAATTAAAGACCCCTACCGCCATACTAAGTTTAAAAGGCATAGATACTAAAACCCGTGAAATCATTGCTGGGTACATAAACAACAAGGCAAGTGCGAAAGGTAAGATTGCGCTAAGAACCTTAATGGGTGATTCAAAAATTAAGCCTTTGGATCTTTCGGACCTGAACGCAGTGGCTAGCTTTGTTAGAGGTCTTCAGACAGACGGTTTACTCAAACCGGCGATGGATAAATATGTTTCTGATGTGGCGGATGCCACTTTACTAGGTCACACCTTTTTAAGGCGTGTCACCTATGAAACTATCGCGCCCCTAACTAACTCGTCTCCAGTTGCGGAAACAATGACCGACTGGATTATGGACCTGCGTAGTAAAGCACTAACTCGAAAAGGGGTCTCCCTTGGTTTCCAAGGCGCATCCGTAATTATACTTAACGATGTTAATAATACTAACGAAGCCGCCATTGCTATGACTGCGGCTCACGAAATGGGGCACGCCTTGTTTCGAGAAGAGATAAACGGTACGTTAAAAAACGAGCCCCTAATGAAGCGGTTGACTGCTGCTTTTATTAGAGACCGAAAGAAAGCCCGAGATGATGGCAAACCTATAAGACAGTGGGAAGAGGAAGGGTTCGAAGAGTGGTACGCAGACCAAGTAGCCGCGTGGATCAAGCAGGATATGCAAGCTGACGATCGCAGCGCGAAGAATGCGATTGACAGCCACTTTAAGCGAATCGCTGAGAAGTTCAAAAAGCTGTGGGCAGCGATGTCAACGCACCCCAGTCAGATATTCCGCCGCACTGATAAAGTGAAACCTAGCTTTAAAAAGTATATGGACGACGTGACCGCAGCGCGAGCCGCTAACCGCGAAAGCTATACGGCCCCAGTGTATAACGACAACGGCGAGATAGTTGCGTGGGCGTCGGGAATAGGCGCGGCTCGAATAGATGCAGAACCGGCGAATGTCCGCGAAGAGGAAAGCACTGTAACAGAAGATGCTGTTGAGGCTAGTATTCCAGACCCCGCAGAGGGTAGCATCCCAGAACCCGCAGAGGCTTCCTGGGAACAAAAGGCTCTTGTCCAGGCGATTAAGGCCGAGATAAATATTCAGACTGGTGCAGCCGCCCGTGAGACGGCGTTCCGGCAGAAGCTGTCGGAAATGCAAAGTGCTTTCCTAGCCAAGAACCCGTGGGCTACACAAATACTTGGGTTGGTCCGTACCGCAGATGGCATGCTTCGTATGGTTGCAGGCGACGAAATCGCGGACCTGTTTTATGTCAGATCTAACACGACCGCCGGACTAGGGTTTACTCAGGCTAGACAGCTAGCTCGCGATGAGTGGCGTGCTGGGTTATTTGATGCGATAGGCGCAGATTGGACTACTGACGATGTACAGAATGCGTTGGAGGAAGCGCAGGGCAGTACACCTACCAGTGAACTTAAAAACCCGAAAGCCGTAGCAATACGGAAATACCTTCAGCGGATGCACGAAGAGTATGTTGCCCCCTCGAACTCTGATATTGGTTTCCGAAATGATTACTTCCCTGTACTACTCGAGCTAGCGGAAATAACAGCTGACCCAGAGGCATTTATACAGCTGGTCGTTGATGGTAATAAGCGCGCCGGTGTAAAGACTGATATGCAGGTGTTGAGGCAGACTGTTAATAAATTAATTAAGTATCAGGGCAATATTGACGAGGGGGGTAAACCAGAAAGCACCGATGCACTTGATCCTGGAGCTGTGGTAGAAGCCACGCTCGACCTGACTAAAAATGTAGAACGCTCTGTGCTTAGAGATACTATGTTTTTGATGGACCCTGAAGTGGCGCTAATGAAGTACATCGACAATATTACAAAACGCGTTGAATGGAACAAAGCTACAAAAGATGCGAACGGTAAGGATAAGCTGCAACCTCTTCTTGCGACTCTTAATAAAGAGGAAAAGGCAACAGCTGAGTCTGTTATTAATGCATACCTCGGCAACGTGACGCACTTATCTCCATTCTGGCGCAAGACCACTAGCTATCTCGCGACAATGAACTTGGTGACCCTATTACCGTTTGCCACGCTTGCCTCTATACCAGATTTTGCGGGCTCTATTGTTCAGACAAAAGAGTTCAAAGGCATAGGTATGTTCTTTAAAGAAATCGTCAATCAGATTCAAAACAGGGAAGTGGCGAAACGCTTAGCGAATGATATTGGGGTTGTTATGCCTGAAGCAGCCGCGACCGCGTGGATGTCTCAGGCTGATAGCGACATGTTAGACCCTACGGCTCGGAATGCTACCGATAAATTCTTCAAATACACGGGACTACAGGCGTTGACAACTCTATCTCGCGAGTTCTCTGCGGGTATGGGTAAACAATTTCTAATCGAGCACGCTTATTATCCTAATGAGCGATCAGATCGATACTTAGCTCAATTAGGCGTTACAGCGGAGCAGGTGCGCGCATGGAACGATAGTGGTGAGTCATTCGATAGTGAAGAAGGCCAAGCAGTAAAAGCGGCGCTTAGCAGATTTGTAGAAAGCTCTGTACTGAGACCGAATGCTGGGGAGCGGCCTATATGGGCGTCTGATCCACGCTTTGCTTTAGTCTGGCAGCTAAAGTCTTTTATATATGCGTTCAACAAAGTAATCCTAGAAGGCGTTTTGCGAGAAGGGAGAGAGCGGTATAAAGAAGGTAACTCAATAGCTGCCTCTATGGGCCCGTTACTTATTCTGACTATGGCTGCGTTTATGCCTTTAGCGGCCCTTGGCCTTGAGCTTAGAGAATACGCAAAAGTCGGGTTGTCGTATGCCCTTCCAGGAATTGACGGCAGCTTGAAATACCTCCGATCCGACAAGATGGACTACGGCACTTATTTTGTGGAACTGTTTAGCAGAGCGGGGCTTGACGGTCCGATAGGTATGTTGACTATGGCGCAGCGATCAGGTGACTGGGGCGGTTCAGCTTTAGCAACGCTCCTTGGCCCTACGGCGGAGCTTGCCGATAAGATGTTACAAATCGGTCCAATTGATGGCGCATACGGTCGAATGAATTCTCCACAGGATCAGGCAGGTATTCTATTAGGTATTGGGGCCGTAGCGAGAACTGTACTGTGAGCCCCTTAAAACTAGAGCCAGGGTCTAAGTACTCAGAATTTGACTTAGATCAAGATGGCACCGTGACGGATGAGGAAATCCAAATGCACCAGGAAATGGTGGAGTTACAACTGAGAGAAGAGAAAGCAGATTCTCAGCGAAGGATGGCATGGGTAGCAATGATAAGTATGTGTGTCTACGCGCTACTACCTATCCTTCCCTTTATCCCTGAAGACAGGTTAGCGACGTTAGCTTCTCTGTCAGACATGTTGTTCTTATCACAGGCTTCTGTGGTGGGGCTTTACTTTGGCGCAACCGCTTACATGGCACGAGGAAAATAAAATGTTACAAGCACTAATCGGTCCAGTATCAAACCTGTTGGATAAGTTTATTTTAGACAAAGACGTCAAGGCCAAGCTAAGTCACGAAATTAGCACAATGGCAGAGCGTCATGCTCAAGAAGTAGCCAAGGGGCAATTAGAGGTCAACAAGGTTGAAGCCGCTTCTAAGTCTATGTTCGTAGCTGGCTGGCGCCCGGCTGTCGGGTGGGTGACTGTAATAGGCATGGCCTCAAATTACATCCTGATTCCGATGAGCAACTTTGCTTTAGCTATTGCTGGTAGTGAGATAACCATCCCCCTACTTCAGATGTCTGAAATGATGCCCGTGCTCTTAGGCATGCTTGGTCTCGGCGGTATGCGTACCGTAGAAAAAATTCAGAAGGTGAGCCGGAATAAATGACTGACTTCAATACGGAAGTAGGGAAACGCTTTGACCGCCTTGAAACCAAGATAGACCGGCTGACAGAGGTCATGGCAAATGTAGCGCGCGTCGAAGAGCAGATCAATGGCCAGAATGGGCGGCTGAAGCGCCATGAATATCGACTAGATGAGACCGAAAAAAAGCTAGAAGACATTATGGAGTTAGTCGGTAAGAACACTTTTGCGGCTAAGTTAGGTACGGGGATACTTGGCACGATCTGGGTAGCTGCTTTAGGGGCAATAATGTACCTATTTGAGGACTGAGAATGTTTAAGTATTTTAAGCTAGAAGACTTCGCGTGTAGCGAGACAGGGGAGAATAATATCTCTCATGACTTTGTGCATCGTCTAGACGATTTACGCGAGGCTTGTGGGATACCGTTCTATATAACAAGCGGCTTTCGATCAAAAGAGCACAGCGTAGAAAAGCGTAAGGCAAAACCTGGCACTGGCACTCATGCGCGGGGTATTGCCGCTGATATAGCAGTACAAGGAGGAGTCGAACGCCTCCTTCTGGTAGAGAAAGCTTTAGAGCTAGGTTTCAAAGGCGTTGGTGTAGCAAAGGGCTTTGTACACGTCGATATGCGGGACACAACTCCAGTACTTTGGTGCTATTAAACCGTTGTAAATTATTAGCTTGACTAATATAATGAAGTACTCTATAGGTAAATAAGATGGCATACAGTCAGACACTAAATCTCGTGGTAGGTGACACGCTCCCGGAACTGACTTTCACATTGAAAGATAGTAACGCTGCTGCGGCAAATAAAACCTTAAACCCTAATGATAGTAGTACCTGGGCGCCGATTGTAATAACTGGTGCGTCCGTAAAGCTACGGATACGTGAACTAGGTTCAACCGTCCTCAAAAGCACGCTCACTTGTACCGTGACGGAACCCACCGCTGGGAAATGTACTACTAACTTTCCTACCGGCACATTGAATGCCGCTGGCACCTTTGAGGGTGAGATCGGTATAACGTTTGCTAACGGTGGTATTCAAACAGTAAACGAGTTGATTAAGCTTAAAGTAAGAAGTGATTTTGATTAATGGCAGCTAGTGCAGACATCACCTTCGTAAAACTATCTGCCGAGGCGGCACATAGTATTGCGTCGGGCACAGTCAGTTTCGCGTCCATACAAGCGACAGAAATACTTTTAGACGCGTACCCTATTAATCAATACTTTACCCACGCTTTTGCATTTTCAGAAGCTACGGTAGTGTCAGTTTCGAAAGTTTTCTTAGACAGTTTTGGTCTTAGTGAAGCGCAAATATTTGAGCTACAAAAGAATGTAGCCGATACGCTTACTCTAAGTGAAGTAGTAAGCGTGGCGCTCATAATAAACAGAGCGCATACCGATTCGGTTAGCGTAGCGGACGTTACTGTCTTAGCCGTTAATAAAGTTTTTGCAGAAGCTATTAATTTTTCTGAGGTAGCAGTACTAGAATTTCAGGCAAATAAATCTGACGCAGTAACTTTGTCAGAGACACAGATATTTGCAGTAGAAACGGCGCCGACTGAATCAGTCAGCGTCCTAGATACTTTAACTTCAACCACTAATTATGTTCGGGCCTTCTCTGACGCTTTCTCCTTAGACGACTTATTTGCCGGCGGGAGGATTATTACAGAGGACAAGACAAATATTGTTAGCTTATCCGATAGCTTTAGCTACTCATTGATAATAGGTAACAACGCGGTACTAAATGCTTCAACCCTAAACACATTTACCCTTAACAGATAACAGGAACATCTCATGATAAATTCATTAATTAAACTCACAGGCCACGTTACTGTTGCGCTAAATGGTGAGGTTGTCCAAGAAATTCCTAACCTTGTTGTTACCGCTGGTAAAGGGTATGTAGCAAGTCGTATGAAGGATACAAGTGCGGGTGCGATGAGCCACATGGCTGTCGGCACTGGCTCTACAGCTGCGGCTGCTGGAGATACTACGCTCGGTACAGAGTCTGGCCGCGTAGCATTAGCATCTACCACAGTGTCGGGAGCTGGAATTACTTATGTAGCCACTTTCCCCGCAGGCACTGCTACAGGTGCATTGACTGAAGCTGGCACGTTAAACGGTTCGTCAGGCGGAACTATGCTTTGCAGAACGGTTTTCTCGGTCATAAATAAGCAAGCCTCGGATTCAATGACAATTAGTTGGATTATAACCGCATCGTAAGTAGGTAGTCAGGGGATATAAATGGCAGTTCTATTTAGTAATAATGCGGCAACTACATTAGCGTCTAGCGTCAGCTCATCCGCAACTTCAATAACAGTTGCGGATGGGGCGGTATTTCCAGCTGTGTCTTCGGGTGATTACTTCTATGTCACGTTGGAAGATGTAGGTAATACAAAACGAGAAATCGTTAAATGTACAGCACGCAGTAGTAATACTCTCACCATTGTCCGTGCGCAAGACAGCACGACGGCGCAAACGTTTTCGTCGAGTGACAAGGCTGAGCTAAGACTGACAGCTGCTGCGCTCAACGCCGCGACTTCGAGCAATGATTTCACGAACGCTGACCATTCAAAGTTAGATGGTATTGAAGCTAGTGCGGATGTCACAGACGCGGGGAATGTTGTCGCTGCGCTAACTGCCGGCTCCAATGTAGCTATCGCCGCTGACGGTACTATAAGTTCTACTGATACAAACACGACATACAGTATCCAAGACGGTGAGCTGTCGCAGAATAACTTTACGAACGCTGATCACACCAAGCTAAATAACATTGAAACTAGTGCCGATGTAACTGATGCTACCAATGTAGGAGCCGCTGGCGCTTTGATGGACAGCGAAGTTACTAATCTCGCAGAAGTAAAAGCATTTGATTCTTCAGATTACGCGACGGCAGCCCAAGGCACTTTAGCGGCCAACGCTTTACCAAAAGCCGGTGGCACTCTCACAGGGGCTTTGGTTTTGAATGGTACTGGCTCACTCAAGCTGCCAGTTGGAACAACAGCGCAGCGTGAAGCATCTGCTTCAGCTGGAATGCTTCGGTACAACTCTACGACGAGTAAACTAGAAAGCTATACGAATACGTGGAAGCCTGTAGGCGATGCAGCTGATTTCAACCTAAACGCTTTTACAGGTAACGGCTCAGTAGTCGCGTATACGTTATCAACCTCGCCGAGTGAAGACAATACTCTTGTATACATAGATGGTGTGTACCAAAACAAAACCAGCTATGCGATTGTTGACAACGTACTAACGTTTTCCGGTGCGCCTGAAAGCGGTGCTAGTATTGAAATCACAGCGGCTACGGTAGCGCCAGTAATCGCAAGCACTGAGTTTAAACTAAGTCAGTTCACTGGTAACGGTTCAGCCACAGCATTTAGTTTATCTGAAGCCACACCAGAAAATAATACCAATGTTTATTGGGATGGTGTGTACCAAAGCAAAGCCAACTACTCTGTCTCAGGCACTACGCTTACCTTCAGCACAGCACCTCCTAATGGCGTAGCTGTAGAAGTTATGGCAGCACACGCTGTTGTGGTGTCTGTAAGCACACCAGATGATAACACTGTGTCAACAGTCAAGATCGTCAACAGCGCAGTTACAACAGCAAAGATAGCTGACGCTAATGTTACTACGGCTAAGATAACTGACGGAGCAATTACTTCTGCCAAGCTAGGCGCAGGTGTAGGTGGCGCATTCAATGACTTTGCTATCAAGACATCTGCGTACACAGCAGTTACACGCGACCAGCTCATAGTCAACTCAAGCAGCACAGTGACAATTACTCTGCCTGCGTCACCTGCGGCTGGCAACGTAGTCTTCATAAAGAACGCTGGCACAGGCACAGTCACAGTGGGTCGTAATGGCTCTAAGATTAATAGCACAACAGACGATGGTTCATTGGCGGCAGACGCTGGTGCGACCTTGGTATTTGTTGATGCGACTATTGGATGGAAGGAGCTATAAATGGCTATTACATTAGGTGGAGGCGGTAGTGCCTCACAAGTAAATGAGACAGTAGATATCAACTCAGCAGAGAATCTGATTACTCTAGATGATGGCCGCGTGTATCTCAAGGGTGGCGTGTCTTCCACAGACTTATCTACGTATCCTGACGCTACAGCAGGTTTTGCGTACAGTGGGACAAGTTTTTCTGTTGCTAGTCAGCGCACAAGCCCTACAGGGATTACGTGGGACGGAACACACTTTTGGGTTATAGGGCCAACGTCCCCTCAGAGAGTGTATAAGTACAATGCTGCTGGAGTTTATCAGAACGTGCTTTTTGATGTAACCGCTCAAGGCACTAGCCCCACGGACATTGTCTGGGATGGTAGCTTTTTCTGGGTGATTAATAATGCAGCCTCTCCGTACAAACGGGTTAGTAAATATAATGCTAGTGGCGTTTATCAGAATGTATTTTGGGAGTATAACGCTGTAACTACTATGGACGGAGAAGGGTTAGCATGGGATGGCACGTTCTTTTACGTGGTAGGCAATGTCACAGACACTATACGCAAATTTAACGCTGCTGGTGTAGACCAAGGAGTAAGTTATTCTGTTGCTGCTCAAGAAACCAATCCAAAAGGGATTACCTTTGACGGGACGTATCTTTGGGTAGTCGGTACTTCTTCTGGTAAAGCTCATAAATATAATACTTCAGGCGTTTATCAAAATGAAAGTTTTGCTGTCAGCCCTCAAGACACCAGTACTCAGGGGCTTGCATGGGATGGTACTGCTCTGTGCACGGTTGGCCTGGCGACTGATAAGGTATATAAATATGCAAACCAAATTGGCGTGATTATTAACCCTTCAGCTAGTGCAAGAGCTAGTGGCAGACAAAACTACGTGAGGATTAAATAATGGCTTTACTAATTCAAGCTGACTTGGTATCACCAACATCAGCAGCTATCTTCTGGCGTGACGCTGAACTCCTACGCACAGACATAGCCGCCACAGTATCAGACTATCCGAACGCAGCAGCTATCCTAGTGTACCGCGAGGCACTCAGGCAATGGCCTGCTACAAACGAAGCTGGTGAATACATCAACGGCTTTCCAGATACAAGACCAGAGGTGACCTGATGGCTTTAACAAAAGTAAAAGCAGGTGTAATTGCTGATGACAGCATTGGCTCCGCGCAAATAGCTGATGGTGCTGTAGGTACATCTGCTCTAGCCTCTACTATAGCCGCAGGTATTACCACAGTAGCCACAGCCTCATCGTTGACAGCCACAGTGAATACTCATGTCTACGTGAGCGCAGCAGGTCAGACCATAACGCTGCCTTCTTCACCTACTGCTGGTCAGCGAGTGCTGATTACTGTTGGTAACTTTGTCAATACAATTGTAGGTCGCAACGGCAGTAACATTATGTCTAGCGGCACTGATATGACACTGGACAAAGAG
>Ga0209482_1000202_pt1 | contig 53401 bp, 51 predicted proteins | sample CoawatmetaG10DNA_FD_187512 | JGI IMG/M metagenome (GOLD analysis project Ga0209482, IMG submission 187512) | Marine microbial communities from the West Antarctic Peninsula - Coastal water metaG104-DNA (SPAdes) (version 2) | ecosystem: Environmental > Aquatic > Marine > Coastal ...
CAAAACTAGTTCTTCCTATAGAGCCGTGGTAGACCACCACGTTGATAGGCTGGATGTGGAAGCGCAGTAATGCGTGTAGCTGACCAGTACTAATAGCTCAATTGGCTTGATTTATGCACTGAAAAAATTTTTAAAATAAAGATGATCATAAATAATCTATAATGTAACTTACTAATACTTATGAAAAGTAAAAAATTAACATCAAATATTGATGTGGACATTGTTGGAATATTGGGAAAGCTATGGAATAGCAAATTCTTAATCTTATTTATAACTATTTTGTTTACTTTTTTTGGATTTCTTTCATTTAAAATCTTAATAAAAGATGAGCAGTTTTATTCTGCTTCAGTATCAGTTAAGTATCCTGATAAAGAAATATTTCTAAATAAAAGAATTTTTTTAGATTATAATAGGTATATTGAGATTTTTAAGCAATATGCTAAATCTGATATTCTTCTTGTTGAATTTATGAATCAAAATAAAAAAATAGATAACTTAAAAAAATGGCTCAAAATAAAGAATGAATATGAAGAATACATTAAAATTAACTTATCAGGAACTTTTTTAAACAATAAAGGTTTAAATTTAATTTTATTATTTCCAGCTGATACAGAGGGAGCTATCTTTTTAAGAGATTATATTTTTTATATTAAAGACAAATCATTACGCAAGTTTTTGGAATTAAATGAATATATCTTGGATAATCAAACTGAAATATATCAACATAATTTGATTATAGCAGAGGGTATTGAATTGAATAATCCTTTAATATTGCAAGAAAAAAAAAATAATGACAGAAATACACAAATAATAAATGAGCCCAAAGCTTTATTTTATCTAGGCTCTAAAGTATTAAAATATGAACTCAAAAGATTTAAAAATTATAAAAAATCGAAAATTATTGAATTAATAGAATATGTTCCAATTGCAGATGATATCGTAGTAAAAAAGATATTTAAGAAAAAAAAATTATTTTTATATACTTTAATAGGATTTATAATTGGTTTATGTCTATCTATATTTATTATTTTTATTACAATTAATTTTGAAAGAAAAAAATCATTAAAAAACTAAGAAGACACTATAATAATATCTTATCTGTGGAGATTGTAAAATTATCAAAGATTAAATAATTGTATGATAAAATAATTTCATATATATTAGATAAATAAATCTCAATGAAAAAAGCTCTAATAACTGGTATAACAGGTCAAGATGGCTCCTATCTTGCAGAATTTCTCCTCAATAAAGGTTACGAGGTTCATGGTATTAAAAGAAGAACTTCTTTAATTAATACTGATCGAATTGATCACTTGTATGAGGGCCCTCACGAGGCTAATCGAAAATTTGTGTTGCACCATGGTGACTTAACAGACTCAACCTCTCTGATTAGAATTATTCAAGAAGTGCAACCTGATGAAATTTATAATCTTGCAGCTCAAAGCCATGTTGCAGTTTCGTTTGAAGAACCAGAATATACTGCTAATTCTGATGCCTTAGGTGCTCTTAGAATTTTAGAGGCTATTCGTATTTTAAAACTTGAAAATAAAACTAAATATTATCAAGCCTCAACTTCTGAACTTTATGGTGCGGTAATGGAAACTCCACAAAATGAAAAAACTCCTTTTTATCCAAGAAGCCCATACGGAGTAGCAAAACTTTATGCTTACTGGATTACTGTTAATTATAGAGAAGCTTATGATATTTATGCATGTAATGGGATTTTATTTAATCATGAATCTCCTGTTCGAGGGGAAACTTTTGTAACAAGAAAAATAACAAGAGCTTTAGCTAGAATAAAATTAGGGTTACAAAAAATTTTATATCTTGGAAACCTTAATGCATTGCGAGATTGGGGACATGCTAAAGATTTTGTAGAAGCGCAGTGGCTAATGCTACAACAAACAAAACCTGATGATTTTGTCATTGCAACAGGTAAGCAATATTCAGTTAGAGATTTTATTAATTTAGCTTCAAAAAATTTAAATATGAAAATTGATTGGAGAGGAAAAGATCTAGATGAAGTAGGCTCTTTTAATGGTCAAGATGTAATTAAAGTTGATCAAAGGTATTTTAGACCAACAGAAGTTGAAACTTTATTAGGAGATGCGAGTAAAGCAAAAAATAAATTAAACTGGGTTCCTAAAATATCATTTGAACAATTAGTAAAAGAAATGACTGAAGAGGATCTGAAGTTAGCCAAAAATGATCAACTTATTAATTTTTAATTTTTATGAAAATTAATTAACAATGCCTAATCTTAGAATATTTATAGCTGGACACAAGGGAATGGTTGGGTCTGCTTTAGTTCGTCTTTTAAAAGAACAAAAAGAAGTTGAAATTATTACAAGAGATAGAAAAGAACTTGATTTACTAAACCAACCTGATGTTCAAAAATTCTTTAAAAATGAAAAAATTGACCAAGTATATTTAGCAGCAGCTAAAGTTGGGGGCATTTATGCAAATAATACCTATCCAGCAGAATTTATTTATGAAAATTTAATGATTCAAAACAATCTCATTCATAATGCTTTTTTAAGTGGTGTTAAAAAATTATTATTTTTAGGATCTAGCTGTATCTACCCTAAAAATGCCAATCAACCTATGAAAGAAGAAGCATTATTAACGGGAACACTTGAGCCAACTAATGAACCGTATGCTATCGCTAAAATAGCAGGAATTAAAATGTGTGAAAGTTATAATCGTCAATATGGTTTAAGTCATGGTATTGATTATAGAAGTATTATGCCAACAAATCTTTATGGACCTGGTGATAATTATCATTCTAAAAACAGCCATGTAATACCAGGGCTCATTCATCGCTTCCATGAAGCAAAAAATAATAACCTACCAGATATAGCCATTTGGGGTACTGGTACGCAAAAACGTGAATTTCTATTTGTTGATGACATGGCGAACGCTTGTATTCATCTACAAAACTTAGACAAAGTAACTTTTGATAAATATACCACAAAGATGTGTAGTCATATAAATGTTGGTAGTGGCATAGAATTTACTATTAAAGAGCTTGCAAAGATTATTAAGGAAGTCGTTGGTTATGAAGGTCTAATTAAATTTGATACAACTAAACCCGACGGCACTAGTAGAAAATTTATCGATAGTAAGCTTCTTAATAGTTTTGGCTTCCAACCCAAAATCAACTTGAAAGATGGACTTATGAAAACATATAATGATTTTGTGAAAGAAGTATGCAAACTTTAAAAAAATTATTATTCTTATTTACAATTAAAGAACGAAAACACGGATGTTTATTATTATTAATGATGGTAATAATGGCTATGCTAGACATTATTGGGGTAGCTTCGATTATGCCTTTTATGGCTGTCCTTACAAACCCTGGCTTGGTTGAAACTAACTTTATTTTAAATAATATGTTTGAGTTTTCAGGTATATTTGGTATTGAAAATAATCAAGAGTTTCTTTTTTTTCTAGGCATCCTATTTTTTATAATATTAATTATTTCACTTACTTTTAAGGCCCTTACAACCTTTTTACAAATAAAGTTTTTTTTTATGCTTGAATATAGTATTCAAAAACGCTTGATTGAAGGGTATCTACATCAGCCCTATGAGTGGTTTTTAAATCATCACAGTGCCACCCTTGGAAAGTCTATTTTATCAGAATCAGGCATTGTTATTAATGGTGGCATAGGTCCCATCATAGAATTGGTAGCCAAAGTTATAGTTGCAATTTCATTTCTATCTTTATTAATTTTCATTAATTCAACACTTGCGTTGATTGTTTTTTTTTCATTTGGAACAATTTATTTGTTAATTTATCTGCTTGTTCGTAGTTATCTTAAGCGCTCTGGTGAAGAGCGACTTAAAGCTAATCAATCGCGATTTAAATCAGTAACAGAGGCATTTGGTGCTGTAAAAGAAGTTAAAGTAAGTGGGTTAGAAGAAATTTTTATTAAACAGTTTAGTAATTCTTCTAAAGCTCACGCATTGCACCAGCGTAATGTTCAAGTCGTAGGCCAGCTACCTCGTTTTATAATTGAAGCATTGGCTTTTGGTGGTGTTTTGTTAGTTGTACTCTATTTTATGTTACAAGAAGGAGGCCTTATTGCTGCTTTACCCTTTATTGCCCTTTACATTTTTGCTGGCTACCGTTTGATACCTGCCCTTCAGCAAATTTATGCTTGTCTTGCTAAGTTGCGTGCTGTTGGTCCTGCACTTAACGATTTATATAATGACTTTAAAAATCTTAAACAATTCAACCCACATCAAGATCAAGGTATTTTGTCAATTGACAAAAAAATTACCTTAAACCAAATTTGTTATCATTACCCCAATACATCACGAATGGCTTTAAAGGATATTAATTTTAATGTCTCTGCTGGAACAACTGTTGGGTTGGTTGGTGTTACTGGAAGTGGTAAAACTACTACTGTAGATATTATACTTGGTTTGCTTGAAGCTCAAAAAGGCTCATTAGAAGTTGATGGTCAAGTTATAACAAAAGATAATTGTAGAGCGTGGCAACGTTGTATTGGTTATGTACCGCAGAACATCAATTTAATTGATGACACAATTGCAGCCAATATAGCTTTTGGTGTTGACCCTAAGAGCATTAATCAAGCAGATATTGAAAGAGCTGCTAAAATCTCAAACTTACATGAATTTGTAATAAATGAATTACCAAAACAATATCAAACTGTTGTAGGTGAGAGGGGTGTTAGGTTATCTGGAGGGCAGCGCCAGCGTATAGGAATTGCAAGAGCCTTATATCATAAGCCACAATTATTAATTTTAGATGAAGCTACTAGTTCACTAGATAACCTTACTGAAAAAGCAGTAATGGATGCTATAAATAATCTTAGCAAAGATATTACTATTATCTTAATTGCTCATCGTCTTAGTACGGTTAAAAATTGCGACACCATTTTTTTAATAGATAAAGGCCAATTAAAGAACAAAGGAACTTTTGAAGAACTAGTTAAATATAATGATCAATTTAGAAATAGTGCTAAGATTAATTAAAAAAACTATAAATTAGAATTACAAATATTTAGATAATAATGAAAAAAGTTTTAATAACAGGAGCTGATGGATTTATAGGCTCACATTTAACCGAAATGCTTGTGGCCCAAGGTTATGATGTTAAGGCTCTTACTCAATATAATTCATTTAATAATTGGGGTTGGCTTGAAAATATATCTTGTAAAAAAGATATTGAAATATTATCAGGAGACATTCGTGATCCCAATTATTGTAAATTAATTTCAAAAGATGTAGATACAATTTTTCATTTAGCTGCACTCATAGCAATACCATTTTCTTATATGGCTCCAGATAGTTATGTTGAAACTAATATAAAAGGAACATTAAATATTTGCCAGGCAGCAAAAGAAAACGGTATCTCAAAATTAATTCATACTTCCACAAGCGAAGTATATGGCACCGCTCAATATGTTCCAATTGATGAAAATCACCCTCTACAACCACAATCTCCTTATAGTGCAACTAAGATAGCGGCAGATGCTATGGCTATGAGTTTTTATAATTCATTTGATTTACCAGTAACAATTGCAAGACCATTTAATACTTATGGGCCTCGTCAATCAGCTCGAGCAATAATTCCAACAATAATTACACAAATTGCAACTGGTAAGAAAGAGATTAAATTGGGAGACACATCACCTACCCGAGATTTTAATTATGTTAAAGACTGTTGTCGTGGACTTATTATGATTGCAGAAAGTAAAAATACTATTGGTGAAATAGTAAATATTGGATCCAATTCTGAAATAAGTATTAGCAATATACTTAAATTAATTAAAGAACTAATGTCTAGCGATGTTACTTTTGTTCACGAAGAGAAACGTAAACGACCAAAAAAATCAGAGGTATTTAGACTTTGGTGTGATAATAAAAAAATTAAAGAGATGGTTGGTTTTGAATCTCAGATTGATATTAAAACTGGTTTAAAAAAAACTATTGATTGGATTACCAAACCAGAAAATTTAAAATCATACAAATCTGAAATTTATAATGTTTAATGACTTTATTGATTTTGTAAGGGAATTATATGGAAAAAAAAATTTTATACCACTGCATGAGCCAAAATTTATTGGTAACGAAAAAAAATATCTTGCTCAATGTATTGATACTACTTTTGTTTCATCTGCTGGTAAATTTGTTGATCAGTTGGAAGAAAAAATTGCAAATTACGTGGGTACAAATTATGCAATCGCCACTACTAACGGTACCTCAGCTCTTCACACATCATTAATTTTAGCTGGCGTAGATAAAGATCATGAGGTAATTACTCAGCCATTAAATTTTGTTGCTTCTAGTAATGCAATTAGCTATTGCAACGCAAAGCCAATATTTATAGATGTTGATATGGATACAATGGGTTTATCACCCAATGCACTTAGATTATTTTTAGAAAATAATACAACAATTAAAAATAAACAGTGCATAAATAATAAAACAAAAAAAGTGATTAAAGCATGTATTCCTATGCATACTTATGGTCATCCTTGTAAAATTGATCAAATAAAAAAAATATTAGACAAATATTTCATATTTTTAATTGAAGATTCTGCTGAAAGTTTAGGTAGCCTATATAAAGATAAACAAACAGGAACTTTTGGCCATCTTGGGGTTATTAGCTTTAATGGAAACAAAATTATTACAGCTGGTGGAGGTGGATGCATAGTCACAAATGACGAAGTTCTTGCAAAAAAAGCCAAACATTTAACTACAACAGCTAAACTACCACATAAGTGGGATTTTAATCATGATATGATTGGTTACAATTATCGTATGCCAAATTTAAATGCTGCTTTGCTGCTTGCTCAATTTGAAAATTTAGATAATTTTATTAGTAATAAGCGCAAGTTAGCTAATAATTATGAAGTTTTTTTTAGTGGTAGTGAGTATAATTTTTATAAAGAACCAAAATGTAGTAAATCAAATTATTGGTTAAATACAATTCTTCTTAAAAATAAACAACAACGAGATGAATTTTTAGAGGAAACTAACTCAAACGATGTTATGACTCGACCTGTCTGGCGATTAATGAATGAGTTAGAAATTTTTAAAGATTGTCAATGTTCTGATTTAAAAAATGCAAAATATCTTGAGGAGAGAATAGTAAATATTCCAAGTAGTGTTTTGGGTTTTGATAAAGCTTCTTAAATAAAAACTATTTTTAAATTACTATTGTGGTTTACTTTAATATTGGCTTTATTGTCTTCTATTTGTTCTTTGAAGCATAAAAATTATGATATATAATTTTTTTATGGATAAAAAAAAACTTCTTCATATTGATATTACCCAGTTAATTTTACCCTTAAAAGCAAGTATTAGAGATGCTATTGCAAAGATTGATCATGGACATGCGCAAATTGCCTTAGTTGTAGATGATTCACACTGTCTAGTTGGCACAATTACTGATGGAGACATTCGTCGTGCACTGCTTCGGGGTGAAAACATGGATGCTCCAGTTGAGCGTGTCATGCGAAGTGATTATTATTCTCTTCCAGAAAGTACCACAAAAACTCCTCCAGAAAGTACCACAAAAACAGAGGCACTACACATGATGCAACGGAATAACCTGCGACACATTCCGATTATTAATTCTAAGGGACAAGTAGTTAATCTCTTTATGCTTGGAGAGTTGATCCAGCCAACGGAGCTGACTAATACTGTAGTGATTATGGTTGGTGGCGAAGGTAAACGGTTACGTCCACATACTGACAATTGCCCCAAACCAATGTTGCGTTTGCGTGGTAAGCCAATGTTAGAAATCATTTTGGAGAGGTGTATAAACGCAGGCTTTAAAAATTTTTATTTTGCTGTCAATTACCTTAAAAATCAAATTATAGATTACTTTGGCGATGGTAGAAATTGGAAAGTAAAGATCAACTATCTTTCAGAAGATAGACCTCTTGGTACAGCAGGTGCATTAAGTTTGTTACCATTGCAGCCATCAGAACCCTTCTTAGTACTAAATGGAGATATTATGACTGAAATCGATTATGGTGAAGTGCTAAGATATCACTATGAAAGCAAATCAGACGCAACTCTCTGCGTTTATGAATATAAAACTCAAATTCCATATGGTATCGTGCGTATAAAAAAAAAGCGTATATTTGCTATGGAAGAAAAACCGATACTAAACCATCATGTCAATGCAGGAATTTACTTGCTCGATCCCAAATTACTAAATGAGGTTCCTAAAAACCAATTCTTAGATATGCCAGAATTATTTAAAAAAGCTATAAATTTGAGATATAATGTAAATGCTTTCCCTATTCATGAACACTGGTTGGATATAGGTTCACCTGAAAATTTTAAGCAATCTCAAAGTGATTTATAATGAACCTCCTTGCACTAATTCCTGCGCGTGGAGCCTCAAAAAGAATTCCACGTAAGAACATTAAGTTATTGAATGGAAAACCACTTATTGGATGGACAATTGATGCAGCATTAAAGACATCAAGTATTAAACGTGTCGTAGTCAGTACGGATGATGAAGAGATCGCTTCAATAGCAAAAGCTCTTGGAGCTGATGTACCCTTTATGCGTCCAAATAAAATTGCTGAAGATGACTCTCCTGGAATCGACCCTGCTTTGCACGCTATTGAGCAATTGTCAGAGTTTGACTGGTTAATATTGTTGCAGCCAACTTCACCGCTTCGTACAGCAGCAGACATTGATGGAATTGTTCGTTTTTGCCTTGAGCAAAACTCCCCTTCAGCAGTTTCAATAAGTCAGGTCCATAAACATCCTCATTGGATGTATCAACGCACTGAGTCAAAAAAACTCCAGCCAATTATTTTTAATACAATGAATATTTCGCGCCAACAGGATATAACAAAGGCTTACGTATTGAACGGGGCACTTTACCTTGCTCGTATTGACTGGCTGAAGGAGCAACAATCATTTGTAGGACAGGAAACATTAGGATATATAATGTCTCCAGAATCTTCAGTTGATATTGATACACAAATGGATTGGCAGTGGGTAGAATTCTTGATTAAGCATGGTTATGCGAAATAAAGTATTTTTTAATAGCACTAATAGCATAATAGAATTTTGCTTTTTATACGTCTTGGGTAGTTTTGTTAGAAGTGGTGAGATTATATGTGAGATAATTAAAATTGGATATCGACTAGTAATTGGTGCTAGACAAATTGTATTGAAAATGTTCCTGAAGGCACAGTGGTAAAATGAATAATATGGAAAATCATACCCTCATTATTGCAGAAGTAGGAGTTAACCATAATGGTGATTTAGATAAGGCTAAACAACTGATTGACGTAGCATCTAATGCAGGTGCTGATTTAGTAAAATTTCAAACTTTTAATACTAGACAATTAGTTACGGACACAGCTCTAAAAGCTGAATATCAGATTCTCAACACTGATAAATCTCTATCGCAGTATGATATGCTTAAACAGTTGGAAATAAGTCCAAAAATGCACGAGGTGTTGAAAGCTTATTGTGTTGAAAAGAGAGTGGAATTTTTTTCCACAGGATTTGACCTTCAAAGTATTGACTATCTAGTATCCCTTGGAGCAAATCGTTTTAAGATACCTTCGGGTGAGATAAATGATCTTCCTTATCTCCGTAAAATTGGAAGTTTTGGTAAGCCTGTGATTCTTTCAACAGGGATGGCAACGCTAGGTGAGATTGAAGTTGCGTTAGATGTCCTCGAGTGCGCTGGCACTTCTCGGAGAAAAATAACTATTTTACATTGCAATACAGCATACCCCACACCCATACAAGATGTAAACTTGTTAGCGATGTGTAGCATTCGTGATGCTTTTGGAGTTAACGTAGGGTACTCAGACCATACGCTGGGTATTGAAGTGCCGATTGCAGCTGTTGCTTTAGGTGCAAAGGTTATTGAGAAGCACTTAACTTTAAGCCGCAATCAACCTGGACCTGATCACAAGTCAAGCCTTGAACCTCAAGAATTTAAATCAATGGTAAGCTCTATACGTAATATTGAGAAAGCTTTGGGTGATGGGATTAAACGTCCAAGCTTAAGTGAGATAAAAAATAAAGACATTGTGCGTAAATCTATTGTAGCATCTAAACACATTAATGTAGGTGAAAAATTTACATCTGAGAATGTTACAACAAAGCGTGCAGGCAAAGGAATTTCACCCATGCGCTTTGATGAGGTCGTTGGCCAGACAGCTTCGCGTTCATTCAATCCAGATGAGTTAATTACATTAAGTTAAGATATGACCAAGAATAATAAACTATGAAAAATGAGAATAAATTAAGAAGTACAGCGCCATCTACTGTCTATGTTGTTCATTGCATAGATACAGAAGGGCCTCTTTACGAATCCATAGAGGTTACTTTTCAGAGATTAAAGGAAATATTTGGACTTGATCTTAAACCAAATCAAGCGACATTAAAAAAGCTTCAAAATGCTGAAATTGATCTTGGAGGGATAGAGCAAGCTGTACAGAGAGTTGTTAATCCTGATTTACTTAACTATATGGATACTTGGGATAAACTTGATTGTATGCTTGAACAAGCTCAGTCATCAGATTTTAGAAATCAAATGCTTGATAGCGCTGGAAATGGTTGGATATTTAACTGGTTTTGTCTAGACCACGTTGGTTTTACAGACAACCCACGTCGTCGAACTCTTGGTTATCATTCTATTTATGAGCGCTATCAAAAACGTATATCCAGAACAGATTCAAAAAAAGATACTATACACTTCCATTATCATCCGCATTCTTTCCAAAATAAAGCTCACCATTGTGCAACTCATTGGTGGATTAATAGCTCTTCATTATATCAAATTCTAAGTCGACGTATCATCGACCACATGTGGTTTCCTGGTGCAAACAGACCTGGATTTCATGTTACTCGACCAGACAGTCATTGGTTTCTAGAACAATTTGTTCCATTTGATTTTGCAAGTCAGTCAATAACAGAATCTTATGAGGATGAACAACAAAAAGACCTTAATGGAGGACGCTTTGGTGATTGGCGTCGTGCTCCAATAACATGGTGTCCTTATCACCCAAATCATGATGATTATCAGAGCGAAGGTAATTGTCGAAGATGGATTGCACGATGCCTTAATGTAGGAACAAGACTTAGGTTGCTGACAGAGTCAGATGTAAGACTTGCTTTTGAAGAGGCAACTAAGGGTAAGCCTGTTGTATTAGCTTTTGCTAATCATGATTTTCGTGATTTACGAATTGATGTAGATTATGTAAGGGAACTCATTTTTAAAGTTAGTCAAGATTATACAAACGTTCCTTTTTTATTTAGTGATCCTTCAAACGCGATGAGAGATGCTTTAAAATTACCAAATGTACCATCATGTGATTTAAAAATAAAATTTGAAAGTACATTGGAACGTACTATTATGCGAGTAAAGACGCAAACACCAACTTTTGGACCACAGCCATATCTAGCAATCAAAAAAAATTCGGGAGAGTATTTACATGACAATTTTGATATTCAAATACCTCATTATGAGTGGAGTTATACTTTTGATGAGCAAACTCTCAATATAAAAGAAATAGATTCAATTGGGATAGCAGCCAATAATTCTATAGGTGTTACATCTGTTCTTCGCTGGGACTCTAGTTCTGACAGTATTTTTAATAAAGAATGTAATGGTATTACAAAATCACCAAACTTAGGCTTAGAAGTATGAAAGATGATGATCCCAGAAAGAAATATTGGAACGAAAAATATGTAAATTATTGGCGTGAACGTGTTGCTGAAGCTGGTTCTGGTAATAGTGAAATTATTAATGGTGATGCTCGTACAAGTTCGGATGAAGTATGGACCAACTTAATAAATGGAACCAAATTTCAGAATGGTAATATCTTGGATGTGGGATGTGGTTGGGGACGTTTTTTTCAAATGTATATTGAAAAAGATTTAACAGTTTATGGTGTTGATATATCCACCGAGATGATAATTGCTTCCTCTAAAAAATGGTATAATCATGACAAGGTTAAGAATATTCAAGAAGCAACAGCTGAAGATCTTCCTTTTGAAAAAGAAATGTTTAACAATTTGATTTGTATAGGCACTTTCGACGCAACTTTTCAGGAAAAAGCCATAAATGAATTCTTACGTGTCACAAAACCAAGAGGGCTGATATATTTTTCTGGAAAAAATACGAAATATCATTCTAATGACAAAGCTGCTCTTGCAGCAGAAGTTGGAGCACGAAGAAAAGGACACCCTAATTATTTTACACGAACCAATGACCTTCTCTCAGATCTGGAAAAACATGGTCATAAAGTAGTTAAGTCATATTATTTTGAACGACGTGGTGATTTAGCGGCAATGAATTTTAAGAATTCTATGCCTGAATATTTTTATGAATACTTCATTGTCATAAAGTGTGGAAAGAATGTGGGTACGATTGGCTCACACTACGATGAACATTCTGAAACATTTGATATTATTCAACATGCGAAGATTAATTCAAGAAATATAACCTAGATAAAAAAATAATATCTTCATGGCAATATCCCAACCATTTTTTATTGAATTGCTCGATTATCAAGATATAAGAATAATTTTTTATACAGTAAAACATTTTATGATTAAAAAAATTATGAAGATATGGAGTGTTCAATGCTATAATGTTTTCAATCTTTTAGTATTTAACATTTAAGTGCAAAATTTATCTGAATTAAAATAATATGCATCCAAATATTCCTGTAATGATTTCTGGTGTTTATAGATCAGGAACTACATTTGTTAATGCAGCAATTTCTTGTTTTGAAGGATATTCAAGTCTGTCCTCTGGTTTAAAGTTTATGCGTTTCTGTTTTGGCCAGTATGGAGAGAACCTCAAAACCAAGAGTCAATTAAGTGCTCTTTTAGAGGATTGTCGATCACGATTGGCATATCGTTGGAACATTGAAATATCTGTTGAAAAAATATTAAGCCAGGTAATTGAAAGAGGTATTTCCTACTCTGCTGCATATGATCTTATTATGAGAGATATCCTTGACCTGAATGATAAAAAAATTTCGCAACAATGGTGTGATAAGCTTGTATTGGGATGGAATGATGTTGAAAAGTTCTTGGAGCTTTTTTCTCACGGTATGGTTATTCATATAATTCGAAATCCTTTAGATGTTTTACAATCATATAAAAGCAAGACTACTGAACCACATCCCATTTATTTAGACGCAATATTTAATTGTTATTCCTCATTCTTATTTGCAAAAAATATACCACAAAAATGGCGTGATAGAATCATCATCTGCAAAGCAGAAGAATTTTTTGAATCGAACTCAGATATTTACAAAAAATTATCCACTATTTTAAACAGTAAATTCAATCATAATAAATTTGAGTCTGCAAAATTTAGTACATTAATAGATCAATGGGATACAAATAGTGAAAGGGTAGATTCAATTTCCATTGGTAAAAAACTTCATTCTATAAATTCATATTCAAATTTTACAGAATTGGAGTCATATCTTTTGGAATCACTTTGTGGTAGTTATATGGATGAATTCGCCTTCCCTCGTGAATACAAACCAAAGCATTTATCACAATCTAAAGTTGAAGAAATTTTAGGCTATAAATATTTAATCAATAGATATAGATTAGCAATTTGTGGTAAAGACCCAGGTCCATCATACTTCACAAATCCGATAGATCTAGAATGGAAGATTGTAAATGAAAAAAAATAAATTAAGAAATAATCTTGATGATAAATTTTACTTAGACCAGACAATTTCTTCAGAGCCTAAAGAGACATTTAAATTTATTGCAGACATAGCCAGAAATTTAGATGGTGATTTAAAATCTTGGCATGATATTGGATGTGGCACTGGAGAACTACTGAATTATTTGTGCAACATTCTCCCTAGTATACAATTATCTGGAAGTGATGTTTCATCAGAACTTATTGGGGTGGCCAAAAAGAAATATCCTGAAATTCTATTTTCTGTAGACAATTTTACTGATCGCCCATCTTCTTTGAAGAAAGATTACGATATTGTTTCACTAATTGGAGTTCATGGTCGTTTTAAATATCTTAACTCTTGGTTACCTCAGTTTACTTCATTGATAAAAAAACATGGTTATGGTTTAATATTTGATTTGTTCAACTCTGAACCAGTAGATGTGGCGGTGTCAGCAAAAAAATCGGACTCTCAAGAACTTGATTATGAAAATACTTATTTTAATCTGATATCGATTAATTCTATGAAAAATGAGTTGACTTCTCTTGGATTTAAATCAAAATTCTATCGTTTTAAGATGCCATTTGTGATTGAAAAAAAAAATGATCCTTTTCGCTCTTGGACTATTGATTTGTTTAATGGGGAACGTATGCTCACTAATGGTCTAGGTCAGCTTTTTGATTTTTATTTATGTGTGGTTAAAAAATGATTGTAATGTTTCACCATGTTTTTGATGATTCAGATCGAATGACTAATATTTATAAGCCACGATACTATTGTTCACGTGAAAAATTGATTTTTATAACAAAAAAATATCTGAGAATGGGAAAAAAATTTGTTACTTATCGTGACTATTCAAAAATTGTACAAAATGATTTTAAGGCAAGAGATAAATTGATCTGTTACACTTTTGATGATGCAACAATTGATCATTTTAAATTAGTTGCACCGACTTTAAATGATCTGCATGTCACTGCCTCATTTTATTCTATAACTAAAATTATTGAATTACAAAATTCTGTAGCGCTCCCAATACATCAGTATCAAATTGCGAGCTCTCTTGTTAAAGATGAAAAAATTTTTTCTAAAAATTTAATTAAACGTATAGAGCTTAAATTTGGAGCTAAAAAAATTGATAGTTGGACAAAAAAATTTTCTGGTTGGGCAGGACTTGATGATTCTAATATTTTGCTTTCCAAGCGAATACTGGAAATTGAATTATCTGAGCTCCAATCTCATCAATTTATAGGCTCAGTACTAAATTCTACAGATGTTAGACTTAAAAAAAAGTTTTATGAATTATCAAATAATTTTTATTGTAATAAACATGAGTTGAAAGAGATGTGTAATGTGGGATTTGAAATAGGAAGTCATAGTCATAGCCATGAATGGTTGGGTCAATTATCAGCTGATGAAGCATGGAATAATTTAAGTCAGTCTATTGATATTTTGCGTCATATAGATGTTGTAGATAAAGAGTGGACAGTCTGTTATCCGCATGGAAATTGGAACATTGATCTTCTTAAGAAATTAAAAATGAGTAATGATTGTGTGGGTGGTATAGTTATGGATAAAGTTACTTCCCTTACAGATCTTAAGTATTTAACAGAACCAAGAATTGATATATCTATTTTGAATGGAGCGATGTAATGTTTAATAAAAAAAAAGAAACCAAAGACTATTTTAATAATAATACTGAATTTTGGAGTTCACTTTTTAAGGACAGTATTTATGGTACCACAACTCAGAGAGTTAGGATTGTTACAGATAAATTACGTAATCAAATTGACCAAAGTAATTCTGATAAATTAGAGCAGAATTTTAAACATTTGGATTTTGGGTGTGGAACAGGTGAGTTGGCATCTATTTCAGCTAATATGGGTAGTGATGTTGTTGCTATTGATATAGCACCTGCAATGGTTGATGCCACACTCTCCTCAATCAAACAAGAATTCATAAATAACACCAAAGTTTTTCAAGGTGATGTTTCTGATCTAGATAAAATTGAAGATAGATCTGTTGATGCATTTTCAGCTTTAGGTTTAATAGAATATCTCACAGTAGATGAGTTAGAAACTTTTTTACAGCATGTGCAAAGAATTCTGAGCAAAAATGGTAAAGCGTATATTGGATCGCGCAACAGGCTATTCAATATTTATACAAAAAATGAGTTTACGGACATAGAAAAGACAATTGGTGAATATGATAAACTATTTGAAGAATATCTGGCAATTTCTAATTGGATAACTGAAAATTTACTTATTCAGTCACTAAATGATAAAACTAAAATTGAACCTTTTTTGAACTGGAAATACCCGGACTCATTACCAAAAACATCTGCAGTCTCTGTGTCTCAAAGAATTCAATATTCTTTGTGTGATATGTCTTCACGTCTTATGAATAGAGGGTTAAAATTAAGTGACATAAACGCTGTTAGATTTCACCCTGCAAAACCATCACTTCTTGAAAAAACTTCTGATGTCGATCTTATTGATAAAATAAATATGATAATAGATGAGCATAGCAGTACAAAGTGGGCCATACTTCACTCATCGTCATATATACTAGAGATTTCAAAGGAATAAATTATGATATTAAAATAATCTAATCTTAATGAAAAAAAAAATTTGTGTAGTCACAGGATCGCGTGCTGAGTACCATTTACTTTATTGGTTATTAAAATATATTCAAAAGTCATCTTTCTTGGAATTGCAAATCATTGCAACTGGAATGCACTTATCGTTTGAGTATGGTTATACAATACAAGGTATAGAGTCAGATGGTTTTCATGTTGATAAAAAAGTAGATATGCAGTTAGTTTCTAATACATCACAAGGTATTACTAAGTCTATGGGGCTTGGTATGATGGGTTGTGCAGATGCATTAGCTGATTTAAAACCAGACATTATGTTAGTTCTTGGTGATCGGTACGAGATATATGCGGCTTGTATAGCGGCAATGATGGCAAAGATCCCAATAGCTCATTTGCATGGTGGCGAAACAACAGAGGGCGCTTTTGATGAAGCTATCCGCCACAGTATCACTAAAATGTCTCATTTACATTTTGTTGCAACCGAAGAGTACAAGCAGAGAGTGATACAACTTGGGGAAGAGCCTAGTAGAGTTTATTGTGTTGGGGGTCTTGGAGTTGATAGTATCAGACACGTTAAACTTTTAAACCGTAAGGAGCTAGAGAAAGAAATAGATTTTAAATTAGGAGAGCGTAATTTATTGGTTACTTTTCATCCAGTCACACTTGAAAAAAATAGTGAATTACAAATGATTGAGCTTCTTGCTGCATTGACTGAATTAAAAAATACAAAAATTTTATTCACTATGCCAAATTCTGATCCAGAAGGAAGGAAGTTATATAAACTTATAGAGAATTTCTGTGGGCAAAATGATAATGCTACTTTTCACCTCTCTCTTGGTCAGTTACGTTATTTATCCTGTGTTCAGCATTTTGATGGTGTAATTGGAAATTCATCTAGCGGATTGTTGGAGGTGCCAACTTTTAAAAAAGGTACCATTAATATTGGCAATCGACAACTTGGACGTCTTAGTGCTGACAGTGTGATTAATTGTAATCCAGATCGAGAATCCATAAGCTTTGCATTGCGAAAACTATTTTCAAATAAGTTTAAGTCTCAATTAGCAAATGTTGTAAATCCATATGGCGATGGTGGTGCTAGTAAAATTATTTTAGAAACTATAGAAAATATTAAAGTAGAAGAAATTATAAAAAAGCGCTTCTATGATTATCCTATTTCCAATTAAAAAAAATAATACAGATATAGTAAAACTGTTAAAAAATATTGTGTAATGTAAAAAAATAAAGGTTAACAATCAACGTAAGTTTTAAATTGTAGGATGACACTTGATAAAATTAATGATTATAAGTTTTTTACTTAAAAATAATTAAAGTATTTTACATATTAGATTAACTCAACTAATATTACTTCCAAATAATAATGAAAATTAATTTACATAATTTAAAAAAAATAATTTTATTAAAGAGAATTAAATTATTAATACTTTCTTTATTGATAGTAACCTTGTAAAAATGAATTTTTTATTAGATCGATTTCCATTAGAAACATTCAATGACCTTAAAATTGCATTAGGTGAGCTAGGTCACAAAGTTTCACTTGGAGTGTTAACAATAGCATCAAAATCGAAAGATTTAGAAATGAACATTGATCATTTTTTTGATCGCGATGTGGCACTTGGAGTTGTCACAAAAAATATCCCAATGATACTTAGCAGAGATGAAATAAAAGAAGCATCGAGATATGAGGGTTTAGCAATAAATGTATTTTCTAGATATGATATCACACAAGGTAATTTTTCAGCTCAAGAAATGTCTAGTCATTACTATGAATTGTATAATTTTTGGCTTTATCAAACTAAAACTTATAAGATTGATTTCTGTTTTCATTATTACGCACCGCACGACCCATCATCTTTCGTTCTTTACTTAGTTTTAAAAAACAAGAAAATACCAGCAGTATTTTTTGATCTACCATTTATATTAAATAAATTTAGAATGCTGTCATGTTCATTTCAGCATAGGTCATTGTTATTGAAAAATAAAAATGAAAAATCAAAATTTAATTTTTTTGAAGGCTTCAAAGAATATCAACAAAGTTTATTAGATAGCAAAGTTAATTCAGTTCCAATAGTATTAAAATTTCGAGCAGAGAAAAAAAAATTTAACGTATATCTAAAATACAAACCTAAATTAAAAACAATATTAAAATTAATAATTCCCAGTCCTCATAAGGCTATTAGAAAAATATGGAATTATTATTTTGGATTAGAAAATGCTTTTTTTAAAATTTCTAGAAATTCCTGGGCATCAAAAAAAAATAATATGTCTAAGATACAATATTATTTTTTTACGAAGAAATTAAAATTAGATTTACTTTTAAAACATAATCGCTACGAGGCTAAATGTATAAAGAATATAGGTAGTGAGTATATTTATTTTGCTATGCCAGCTCAACCTGAGGGAAGTACTTTACCGCTTGCTTTCGAATTTAGAGACTTAAGTTTAGTTTTAAAAATAATAAGGGAAGCTATACCTGTAGAAATACCAATTATACTAAAGGAAAATCCAACAATATTTGAAGTACGAAATCCTTATATTTCGGGTGTCAATTATCGTTCACCTGATTTTTATGATGAATTATTAAAAATTCCAAATTTAAAATTTATATCAACAAAAAAAAACTCTCATGAATTAATTAAAAATGCAAAATTGGTAGTTGCAATTAATGGTACCGCTATAATAGAGGCAGTAGCATTTGGCAAAGCTGCTGTTACATTTGGCTCTAACTGGTATGACTATATTGATGGTATTCATAAATATATATCAATTAATAAATTGAAAAATTTTTATAAAAATATACGATTAAATGAAAATTTAATTAAACCCATAAGTTCTAAATTTGAGCTTGATAAAGATATGATAGTTGAGATAAAAAAACATAATCCCTATCAAGTTGATATCGACTCTAGAAAAAAACTTGTTAAATCTTTTATTAATTCAATTTATAAATTTGAAGAAATAGATGATAGAAAATGGGATGTTTAGATGAAAGCAGTAATTCTTGCCGGAGGACTGGGTACTCGTATATCAGAAGAAACTCATTTAAAACCAAAACCAATGATTGAAATAGGTGGTAAACCAATTTTATGGCATATTATGAAAATTTACTCATCACATGGTATAAATGATTTTATAATTTGTTGTGGATATAAGGGCTATGTAATTAAAGAATATTTTTCTAACTATTTTTTACACCAATCTGATGTTACCTTTAATATGCGTGAAAATAGTATGCAGGTTCACCAAAGTAATTCAGAACCATGGTCTGTAACATTGTTAGATACAGGTGAAAATACAATGACTGGAGGACGCTTAAAACGCACTAAGGAATTTTTAAAAAAAAATGAAACTTTCTGTTTTACATATGGGGATGGATTAGGAGATATAGATATTTCTTCTTTGATAAAGTTTCATAAGCAGCATGGCAAGCAAGCTACTTTAACAGCAACAAGACCGCCAGGGCGTTATGGTGCTTTGAAATTTGGAGCTAAAAACAGTGTTAGTAATTTTCAAGAAAAGCCAGATGGGGATGGTAGCTGGATTAATGGTGGTTTTTTTGTACTACAACCAGATGTCATTGATATCATAGAAGGAGATCAATCAGTTTGGGAAGAAGAAGCATTAAAGAGTCTTGCAAAAAATAATCAGCTTTATGCATTTAAACATAATGGATTTTGGCAACCTATGGACACTTTGCGTGACAAAATAATGTTAAACGAGCTATGGAAAAAAGATAAAGCTCCATGGAAAATTTGGAAGTGAACCTAAATTTTTGGAAAGGTCGTTCAGTTTTTATAACTGGCCACACAGGTTTTAAAGGAGGTTGGATTGCACTCTGGCTTTCTAAACTAGGTGCAAAAGTTTATGGCTATTCACTTAAACCACCAACAAATCCAAACTTTTTTGATATAATTAACTTACAAGATAGAATTGAAAATTCTACTGTAGGTGATATTCGTAATTTAGCAGAACTCACAGATTCGATGAAAGTAGCGAAGCCCTCTGTTGTTTTTCATTTGGCTGCCCAACCTTTGGTTAGAAAATCTTATAATAACCCAATTGAAACTTTTACAACTAATGTGATTGGTACAGCTAATATATTTGAAGCCGTCCGCAAAATAGAAACTGTTGAAGCGATTGTTAATGTTACTACAGACAAGGTTTATGAAAATCAAGAAAGAGGCTTTTCTTTTCATGAAAATGATAGATTAGGAGGGCTTGATCCTTATTCCAGTAGTAAAGCATGTGCAGAAAATGTAACAACATCATATCGATATTCTTTTTTAGACAAAATTGGAATAAAACTTGCAACTGTACGTGCAGGCAATGTAATTGGTGGTGGGGATTGGGCAACTGATAGATTAATTCCAGATTTTTTTCGTTCAATTGATAATCATGAAACATTACGTATTCGTTCACCAAAAGCTGTTCGTCCTTGGCAGCATGTGCTTGATCCATTATCAGGCTACTTAATGTTAGCTGAAAAATTAGTTGTAGATGGCAGTAACTTTGCAGAGGCTTGGAATTTTGGTCCAGAGGAAACTGACGCTCAAACAGTTTCTTGGGTTCTTGATCAACTATCTAAAAAATTTATAAACGCTAAATGGGAATTTGAAAAAACACAGCAACATGAAGCAAGTTCACTGAACTTAGACATTTCAAAAGCAAAGTCAAAATTAGGTTGGATACCACAGTGGCCTTTGGAACTTGCTATAAACAATACAGTTGACTGGTATCAGGCATTTAACGAACATCAACCAATGGCAGAGTTTTCTATAAAACAAATAAAAGACTACCAAGCTTCATGAACAAACCTGTTTTTCACCCAACTTCTATAGATAAACTTAAATTGATTGAGTATCAGCCTATTAGTGATGAAAGAGGTTTTCTTAACAGGCTCTTTTGTGAAACAACGTTCCACCATTTAATGCAAGGGAAAAAAATTCAGCAAATTAATCAGACACTTACCAAAAAAAAAGGTACTGTTCGTGGCTTTCATTATCAATTTCCACCTCATGCTGAAATTAAGATTGTTTCATGTTTAAAAGGAAAAGTTTGGGATGTAGCTGTTGATTTGCGTAAAGGATCACCAACTTTTTTACATCATCATGCGGAACTATTAACTGAGGATAATTACAAGAGTTATTTGATACCAGAAGGTTTTGCACATGGGTTTCAAACACTGACATCAAATTGTGAAATGCTTTATTTTCATACCGCTGATTATAAAAAAGATTCAGAAGGTGCGGTAAATGCAATTGATCCAGCCGTAGCAATTAATTGGCCACAACCAATTACAGAACGTTCAGAGCGTGATGTTAATCATTTTATGTTAGCTGATGATTTTAAAGGAATAGAATTATAATGAACTGTCGACACTGCAAAATGTTTTTAAAGTATACTTTTCTAGATCTTGGATATGCTCCACCATCTAATGCTTATCTTAGTAAAAAGGATCTTAATCATCCAGAAGTTTTTTTTCCACTTAAAATAAAAGTTTGTGATCAATGTTGGTTGGTACAAACTGAAGATTATGCTGATGCTAATTCTCTTTTTACACCTGATTATGCATATTTTTCTAGCACGTCAAGCAGTTGGCTTTTACATGCTAAAAATTTTTCTAAGAAAATAATTAAAGATCTTGGTTTAAATGGTACGAGTAATGTTATTGAAGTTGCATCAAATGATGGATATCTACTTAAAAATTTTTTAAATGCTAATATTCCTTGCTTAGGTATTGAGCCGACTGATAGCACTGCTGAGGCAGCTGAAAAATTAGGTGTACCAGTTATAAGAAAATTTTTTGGTGAAGCATTAGGTAGACAGCTTGCAAGTAAAGGTAAGCAAGCTGATTTAATTATTGGCAATAATGTTTATGCTCATGTACCAGATATTAATGATTTTACCAAAGGACTTAAGGCTTTATTAAAACCAGAGGGTTCAATCACTTTAGAATTTCCTCACTTAATGTGTTTAATTAAACAAACACAGTTTGATACAATTTATCACGAACATTTTTCGTATTTATCACTTCATACAGTTAGTAGTATATTTGCTAGCTCAGGACTTAGAATTTATAATGTAGAAAAAATATCAACACATGGAGGAAGTTTACGAATTTATGGTTGTCATGAAAATGCTAAACACAAAAAAAATAAAACTGTAGATATATTGATTGAAGAAGAAATTACTTGTCAGTTACAAACATTAGATACTTATCTACATTTTCAATTAAAGGTAGATAAAATCAAGAATAAGTTCATTTCATTCTTGATTGAACAAAAACTTAGTGGCAAAAAAGTCGTAGCGTATGGTGCTGCAGCCAAAGGCAACACATTATTAAATTATGCAGGTATCAAGCCAGATCTTATTTCAGTTGTTTTTGATGGATCTAAATCAAAACAAGGACAATTTATGCCTGGTAGCCATATTTCAATTGAAGACCCTAAAAGTATAAAAGATTCAAATCCAGATTGTATAGTAATATTCCCTTGGAATATTTGTAAGGAGATTAAAGATAAAATTGATAGTATTTTTTCAAAAAAAAAACTTATAATATCAATAAATAAATTTAAATAATGAAGTATTTAAAAAAAATTTATTATACTAAGCCTTCGATTTCTGATTTAGAGATAAAATATGCAACTGATGCAGCCACAAACGGTTGGGGTGACCAATGCTATACTTATATTAATCGTTTTGAGGAGTTGTTCAAAAAATATCTAGGCATGAAATATGCCATAGCAACATCAAGTTGTACGGGTGCTTTACATATGGGCATGTCTGCTCTTGATATTGGTCAAGGTGATGAAGTTATTATGGCTGACACAAATTGGATTGCTACTGCATCTCCAATCGTTAATCTTGGTGCAAAACCGGTGTTTGTTGATATTTTAGAAGACACCTGGTGCATTGATCCAGATAAAGTTGAAGCTGCAATTAACCATCGAACTAAGGCAATTGTAGCGGTACATCTTTATGGAAATGCTTGTGAAATGGAGCGTTTGCTTGAGATTGGAAAAAAATACAATATTCCAATTATCGAAGATGCTGCTGAAGCAATTGGTTCAGTTTATCATGGTAATCATGCTGGTTCGATGGGCGTGTTTGGTGCATTTTCATTTCATGGTAGTAAAACAATTACAACTGGAGAAGGTGGAATGTTTGTAACAAACGATGAAAAACTCTATGAACGGGTTCTCACTTTAAGCAATCATGGTCGTGATAGAAACCAAAAAAAACAATTTTGGGCTGATGTAATAGGTTACAAGTATAAGCTATCTAACATTCAAGCTTCAATTGGTTGTGCACAAATGGAACGTATAAAAGAACTGATCCAAAAAAAAAAAGAAATTTTATCAAGATATAAAAAACAGCTTGAAACTTTAGATGGAATACAAATGAATCCTGAGCCTGAAGGAATTATTAATGGAGCATGGATGCCAACAGTTGTTTTTGATGAAAGCACAGGCATCTCCAGAGAAAAAATAAAAGCTTCTTTTGATAAAGAAAATATTGATGCACGTGTTTTCTTTTGGCCACTGTCAAGTTTACCAATGTTTGACATTGTAGATGAAAATGTTATAGCTAGATCCATCTCTATGAGAGCCATTAATCTTCCTAGTTTTCATGATATGTCTAATGAAGAAATTGATCGTATATGTCAAATTGTAAAAAAAGAAGTTAAAGAATAAAACTTAAAATTATTTATAATGAGTAAAATTCCCTCTATAAGTATTGGTTTACCTGTTTATAATGGGGAACGCTTTCTAAAAGAAACAATAGATTCAATTTTAGACCAAACATTTACTGACTTTGAACTTATAATTTCTGACAATGCCTCTAGTGACCAAACAAAAACTATCTGTCGTGAATATATCATAAAAGACAAGAGAATAAAATACTTTCAACAGACAAATAATATTGGTTTTTTTAATAATTATAGTTTTGTTTTACAAAGTGCAGTGGGAAATTATTTTTTATGGATAGCAGCAGATGATTTGCTTGCAGACAAAGAATATTTTAATAATTTACTTAAAAAATTCACAAGTGATGTTGATTATGTATTTTCAGATGTAAAAATAATTGATTCACAGAGAAATATTATAGAACCTCATTTAATGCTTCCTTTTAAAAAAGCAAAAACAAGATTTGATTTTGCAAAAGCTTCAATCCTAAATAATTCGCAGATACTGTATGGACTATTTAAAACCTCTAAGCTTAGAGAAGATTTTTATCTTTTAGAAAAATTTAGAGACTTATTGTGTTATTGGGAGGGTTATTTTGTTCATGTGGTTAGTATAGAAAGAAAAGGGATTTTTGTACCAACTGCTTGTAAACTTTATCGTCGACACGACACAAATCTAGCAACAAAATTGATAGCCACGAAACGTTTGCAATATTTTCTTAGATATGCGTCTGCTAGTCTTAAATACTTTTATACACTTAAATATTTTTCTGTTTATCAAAAATTTCTATTAATTTCACTTATGTTAAGTAGGCAAATATGTTATCTATTTCGTATTTTACTTTCGATGATAGCACAGAAATTTCCAACTATAAATAACTGGCGACGCAATTGTATTTTATATTTAAGATCAAAAGAATAAAGAATATATAATTATGAAAAAAATAATAATTAACCTACTAAAGACAATCAAGCAGTTTGGTATAGATCCAATTATTTTTATACGCGGAATTTCTAGTCTCTCTTTTTATTTACGCAGCTACTTTAAATTTAGAAAAAATTATGATGGAAAGATTAGTTTTTATCCATGCTTACATGATCATAATCAAGAAGGTGGGAAAACTAAAGGTGAATATTTCTGGCAAGATCTAGTAGTTGCTCGCTGGATATATGAAGCAGCTCCCCAAAAGCATGTTGATATTGGTTCTAGAGTAGATGGGTTTGTGGCGCATGTTGCAGCATTTCGTGAGATTGAAGTTTTGGATGTTCGACCTATAACAACTAATATTCCTGGTGTTATTTTTCGTCAAGCTGATCTGATGGATAAAAGTTTTTCATCTAATTTCAAAGAAGATGACTATTGCGACTCACTTTCTTGTTTACATGCAATTGAGCATTTTGGTTTAGGTCGTTATGGCGATAAGATAAACCCGCAAGGTTATCGTCTAGGCCTTGAAAATATGGCAAAACTCTTATGTCCAGCTGGTAAGCTTTATTTGTCTACTCCAATTGGCAAAGAACGTGTAGAGTTTAATGCAAATTGGGTTTTTGATCCTAGAACTATAGTTGAAGTTGCCTCTAAAAATAGGCTAGAGTTAAAATCATTAACAATTTTCAATAAGAAACAGGGCATTAAGTCATTAGAACCAAACAGTGATAATTTATTAGAATTATCAAAACAGGATTATAATCTTGGAATATTTACATTTATTAAATCTAAAAAAGTAAATTAAGTAATAATTTTTTATGCATGAATATTCGTTTGATAATAATGATAAATTTATCTTATATAATAACATATGGATAAAAATAAAATATTTAATAACTATAGCTATTGTAACTACTGATAGATACAAATATAAAGTTTTTAAGTGAAGAACTGATGATATTACATTTCAGAGATGGCGAACTTGGCAACCAATTATTCCAATATACTGGTTTCAAAAAGTATTTTCCCAAAGAAAATTTAATTTTTTTAGGTTGTGACAGTCTTCATCAATCATTTGATAATTTATATGCATCCTTTATAAGTGTGGGAAAAATTAAGCATTGGAATTTTTTCAATATATTACATTATGTAGCTTTATTTCTTACAGAAGTTCGAATTTTGGGAGTGATTACAGAGGATAAAAATTCAAGTTTTAAAAAATACAAAGTTATTATTCGAAGAGGTCTTATATGGTGGATATTTGTATCTTATAAAATTCATTTCCAGCATCAAGATTATTTAGAAAAAATAGATAATCCTCCAATTTTAAAACCTCATCTTCACAAAAAAGCAAAAAAATGGTTACTAGAAAAAGGAATTAATTTAGAAAAAGAAGCAGTTATATTTGTACATGTTCGTCGTGGTGATTATTTGCTTTGGCCTTCTTTAGCAATTTCTCAACCTGCTGTCTTGAACCTAGATTGGTACAAGCGAGCAATGAATTTAATCCAAGATAAAATTAAAAATCCTGTATTCATACTGATGAGTGATGATTTATATTATCTTCAAGATGTTTTTCAAGAATCGAAGAAAATAATTATTTCTAATAATGGACCTAAAATAGACTTATCAATTATGTCACTTTGCAACTCAGGAATAATGTCAGCAAGTTCTTTTGCATGGTGGGGGGCTTTCTTTGCAAACAATTATAAAAATGATAATAATCTTTTCATAGCTCCAAAATATTGGGGTGGCCATAGAGTAAAAAAATGGTACCCTAAGAATTTTCACACAAAATGGATTACTTACTTTGAATAAAATTATTTAGAAATATTTTATAGCGATATTTTCTAGAGTATGCACAGAAGTATCTTTACTATATATTAATTCAATATTTATTAATTTTTTAGAACTAAATTACTCATTAAAAAAAGAGCTCAAGTATTTATTTGATCCTGAAAGTTTTGAAGATGTAAATAATTGAATATTGTGATTATCTATTAATTTATCTTTAAGTTTAGGAATCATTAGTTCTAAACAGTTAGCAGTGGGATGTTTTTTTTGTTTATTTCTCCATTTTTTGTCGTAAACATTTTTTGCGTGGGGGGGTATTAATTCAGGGTATTTTTTAATATAAAAATCTTTATCAAAAAAATAATCACCATAAAAATCAATACCATGAAGAACTATTTTTTTAAAACCTAAGAATTTTGCAAAAAGAATAGATGTGATTACAGTGGAGCACGATCCCCGAAAGTAATGTGGATCATTATCTAGCAATTTATTAATAGTATTATTAAGAGGCGTATCAGACATATTATAGTGAGGAATAATTAAATCTCTAATAAATAAAGCTTTATCTTTATAAGTTTCATAAGCCAAATCAGAATCATTTTTCGCTTGCCACAAATTTTTAAAAACAAGAATTGTTTTTTTATTGTTTATGAATTTATCTAAAGCTTTATTTTGAGCATTTAATAAGTTTGGATTTTGTTTTGATGCATTTTCTATAAAATAAAAATCAAAATCAATATTTAACAAACATGAAAACCCAAAACCTATATGAAAAAAATCCTTCCTACCTTTAACAAAACTTTTTGTATAATTGGCTGTACTTCCAGACCCCCATATATGGCATGAGTCATATTGATCTTTATATAAATTTTTAAAGTCTAGGGGAGAATAAAATTTTAATCTATCATTATAAGATTTTTCAATTTGATGTAATCTTTTTTTGTGAATTCTAATTGATCTATCTGTGATCAATTTATTAACTAAATTCAATTTACATGACCATATTTTTATCTTTTTTAATATTTCGCTCATTTAAAACTAGAGAATGTATTGAATTTTTGACAATTTATCGGCTGTTTTAACTTTATTAATCAAATTTTTTGGTAATTTGTTTTTTTCATTATCGGTAAAAAAGATAAAATTTATATTTGCATTAATACTAAATTGTAAGTCAAAAATAGTATCTCCAATATAAGTAAGATTGTTAGTTTTATTGGGATATCGTGATAATAAATAATTTATCAAGTTTTTGTCTGGTTTATTAAAATTTGTATCATCACCACATAAAACTAAATCAATACACTTTGGAACTAAATGTTTTATTCCTTGAAAACTTTTACGTGGTTTTGAGGTGATAATAGATATTAAATATTCTTTTTTATTTAAAAGCATAATTAATTCTTTAGCTCCTTTAATTAATTTAATTTCCTTAGATCTCTTCTTTGTTTCATTAAAATATACTTTTTTTATTTCATCACCTATACTTGATAAACCGAGTTTATTCATAATTGTATCAAATGGTAGCCCGGTATATTTTTTGTATTCATAAAATGAAATATTAAGATTAAAAGTATCTGTCACCACCTTCCAAGCCTTTTCCATTATTGGAAGGGAATTTATTAATGTTCCATCAAGATCAAAAATTATGTGTTTTTTCATAAAATTCTTTTAGTATTTTTAATAAATTTTTTATATATAGGATCATCACTCATCATTCTTAAAGATTTGTGATAATCGTCCAATGTATCTACTGCAAGACTACTTCCTTTCATCTGAAAAGTTCCAATCGCAACATTGTTTTCTAACAATCTTAATAATTCTATTTTTTCTATTTTTTCTAAATTTTTTTGTTTAAATTTACTAAATTTTTTTAATAATTCTCCTTTAAAGGCAATTATACTTAAATGCTTTTTTAACGATAGCTTCTCTTTTCCAAAAAAAAATGGTGAATCTGCTCTTGTCATCCATAAAATTTTTTTATTCGTCTCAATTATTTTTACTCTATTTGGATTATTTAGTTCATATAGTTTTTGATAAGGTACAATACAGTCATATTTACTTTTTCTAATTTCAGAAAAAACTTTTTCTATATCGTTTGGTTTGACAAAGACCTCGTCACCTTGAAGATCAACTATAAGATCATTACTTCCTAAATTTAAAGTATTAACGGTTTCAGATATTCTTTCTGTCCCATTTTTATGCTCAGATTTAGTAACACATACTTCAATGTTATATTTTTCACACTCCCAACATATTTCAGGAGAGTCTGTACAAACAATTACCTTTTCTACATTTTTGCACAATTTAGCTCTTAGTGCGACATGTATAATTATAGGCAAATCCAAAATTTTTTTTAGTGCTTTTCTCGGTAGTCGAGAACTTTCTAGTCTTGCTGGAATTAGTATATATTTTTTCAATTTTTATTAAGTTTTTTAATTAGTCTAAAAAAGTACAACAATTTTTTATATCTATCATTTAAACTTAATTATACTAGTTTATATTTTTTAATAAATCTTTATACGATAACTTATTAATTAAAAATAAATTTTATTTATATTAAATATATGTAAAATATAGGATTATTTGTCTATCATAAAATAATTAAATATTTTTTACCGATGTGCTGTATAGATGTATAGAATAACATTTAGCTTATGAATTTACCACATCTCATCAAAAATAAAAAATTAAATATTTTAATTTTAAATAAAATTATTAAAATTTTTCTATTAAACAATAATTTAAAGCTAAATTGTTAACTTGAAATGTTAAAATTTTTATTAAGATTAATTCCAGTAAAATTAAAATTAGTTATTAAAGCCATATTTAATGTTCAAACTAAATTTAATAATTTAGATTTAATAAGATTACCAAAAAATTATAAATCATTAAAAGGACCTGTTTATTATATTATTTTTATTAAAGATAAAGGACATGGTTTCTTTTCAAATTTTTACCATGTTTTATTTCATATTTCGATTGCTAATTTTTATAACTGGATACCAGTAGTGGATATGGAAAATTATCCAACCCTATACAATGAAAAAAATAAAATATTTTCAACATATAATTCATGGGAATATTATTTTAATCAACAAAAAACTCTATCTGATATCGATTTTAAAAATAACAAAATAGTATTTAGTGATGGTAATTTTAATATAAAATTTTTTAAAGATCATTATTATGGAAATGAAGATTATTTTTATAATATATTTAAAAAAAATGTATCTATAAGTGATAATATTTATAAACGTGTTGAAAATTTTAAGAAAAAATATTTTCTTAACTATAAAATCATTGGTGTGCATTGGAGAGGTACAGATATAACTAATGCAAAGTATAAAACTAAAGATTCTATTTTTTATAAACATAGAAAAAAAATTTCAATTAAGACTTTTGCCAAAAAAATAGACCCTATATTAAAAAAATATAAAAAGATTAAAATATTTCTTTCAACTGATGAGGAAGATTATTTAAAACAATTTAAAAATTTATATGGCAATAAGGTTCTCCATACGAATTGTTATCGTTCTACTTCTGGCAATCCTATTCATAAAAATAATAACTATAAAAGACATCGACATCGATATAAGCTCGGTTTTGAAGTATTTTTAGATAGTTTATTATTATCAGAAAGTGATATTTTAATATGTAGGAAATCAAATGTTACAAATGCTGCTATCTTGTTTAACTATAAAAAAAATAAAAAAATTATTGAGCTTCCATATTAAAATTGAATAATATGCCCATTGTATCTGTAATCATCCCGGTTTTTAATCGAGAAAAATTCATAATTAATACCTTAAACTCTTTAAAGAAACAAAATCATAGACCTTTAGAGGTAATAATAGTTGATGATGCATCGACTGATAATACTGTGAGTCAAATTAATACTTTTATCAAAAACAATTCTGATAAAAAATTTAATTTATTTCTACATGTTAATAGAACTAACAGAGGAGCTTGTTTTTGCAGAAATTATGGAATTTTAAATTCTAATGGAAAGTACATTCAATTTCTTGACTCAGATGATTTTCTTCATGCCAATAAAATTAAAGATCAAGTACAATCACTAGAAAGTAATAATTCTAAACTTGCAATTTCTGATTATCAATATTTTAAAAATAATGTAGTGATAAAATCATGTAAGAATGACGGGAATTTGCTTAAAAGGATATCTTTAGGATGGAGTGTTTATACTTCTTCACCTTTAATAAATTCCAATTTAATTAAAGATAAATTAAATTGGAATGAAAAAATTACTTTTCTTCAAGATAAAGACTTTTTATTTAAAGTATTAATGCTATCAGGTGAGTATACACATGTTCCAGGTTTTACTTCTTATTACGTTCAACATAATGACAATCAGATCTCTGATCTTTATACTATTAATAAACCTCAATTTTTTACAATTATTTGTAGTAGATTGTTTTTTTTATTTTCTAATCTTTTTAAAATGAAATTTCAATGTATTTTTTATACATGTGTTGGGATTTTTGAAACTGTTTTTGAATTTATTTTATACTATATAAAAAAAGGTATAAAAACTTTTTTTGGGAAGAAAATATTTAATCTAATTAAAAATATTTTAAGAAATAATAATTAAAATAAATTGACTAAAATAACCATAATAACCCCGGTATTAAATGCTGAAAAAACCTTACAAAAAACAATTGATAGTGTTTTAGATCAAAACTTTGAAAACTTAGAGTACATAATGGTAGATGGAATGAGTACAGATGGGACTCATGATATTATCGAATTAAATAAAAAGTATTTATCAAAAGTAATAATTGCAAAAGACAAAAATCTCTACGATGCCATGAACAAGGGTATTAAATCTGCTCAGGGTGAATTAATTGGTATAATAAATGCAGACGATTACTATAATGATGAGGCATTAAGCCTAGTCTTAAAGACATATAAACTGTCTTCTAAGATAGATATCGTTATTTATGGAGATATGTACAATGAATACAAAAAAACTAGGGTTTTATCCAAAGGAAATCTAAGTAGTTATGCGTTTAAGAATGGTAAATTTCAAATAAACCACCCTACAGTTTTTGTATCAAAATCTCTTTATAGTAGAATAGGATTTTTTAATATTAAGTATACTTCAGGTGCAGACAGAGATTTTTTACTTAGAGCTTACCATAGTAATGCTAATTTTTTAAAAATTACTAGACCCTTAGCTACTTTTAGATTGGGTGGTTTCACATCTTCATATGGATTGAAATTAATAATTAATAGAACCAAAGAAGAGTTTAAAATAAATAAAAAATACTATACTAATTGGTACGCCATCCAGAAATCATTACAACAACTTTATAGAATGCTTAGAAACTTTTTACTTTATTATATTTTGGGTCATGATAGTTTTTTAAAAATTAGAATTAAATGGCTGGATAAAAAATGATTAAAATTTCACATTATTTACCATTATCTATAGTCTTGTTTGTAATTTTTCCCTCAGTATTATCAATGCAAGATGGTCACTGGACTATATTGACAGGTATTGGAATATTTAGTTTTGTATTAATAAATCTTATTTTGATTGTTGGTAAAAGATTATATTTCAATATACCATATCCTCTTACTATATTATTTTTTGGATTATTTATTTCTTCTTTAATTTCTTTTCTTATAGTTGGAAAATTAAGACCTGTCATAAACTATGGAGCATTAATTTTTTTGTTTTTAGTTGTAAGAACTTTATCTAGCCAAATTAGAGATTTAGATAGGTTGATAATTAATATTGTTTTTGGTGCTTGTTTAGCTGTACCTTTAGTTATGTTGATTGGTATAGATAAGCCTTTTCTTGGAGAAAATACATCATTTACCTTTTATCGTTTTAGAGGATTTTTCTCAAATGCAAACAGCATGGGAATGTTTGTTGCTTTTATTATACATATGATAATTGGAGTTTTATATGCTTTTAGAAATAGCCTTAGTCGATTATCAAAAATTTATTTTTATTTAATTTTTTTTCTTAGCACAATATTTCTTTTAGCATCAAATTCTAGATCAGCTGTATTATCTGTAATTGTAGTTCTAGGGGTGGTGCTAGTTATTGAACTATTTAAGCGTATTAAGTTCTCAAACGGTAAAATATATTTTAGTAACTTAAGAAGTATTCTAAGACTACTTGGTCTTATAATTTTATTTTGTGTAATTATTTATTGGACTGGTGCGTTAGACAATACTATAGAAAAATTTTTTATTAAAAGAGTAACAGTTGTCACTGATATTTCAGATGGTAGAATTAGTGGGTGGTTATTTGCAATTAAACATTGGAATTGGTTTGGATATTTTGATTTTGTTGAGTTTGCAGAGTTAAATGGCATGTTAAGAGTAGGTCACTCCACCTGGATTAGCCATCTAAATAATTTTGGATTATCTGCCACTTTTTTTTTTATATTTTGGATATTATTCATGTTGTACTGGGCTTGGAGGAAAATAAGAACTGAAAAAGACTCAAGTTCAGTTATTGTTTTTTTTCTAACTTTATTAGGTTTTTTTATTAATGCGTCCTTTCAAACAGCAACTTCTACTCCTGGATTAGCCACCTCAATAATCATGTTTGCAATTTTATTTAAAAAAAAAATTTTTTATGAAGGTAAAAATGTCTCCAGATAATAATTTAAAAAAAAAAATTAAAAAAAATTTTGATATTGTTCATATCATTGGAAGACCAGACCAGGGTGGTGCAGAATTTCTTGTACGTGAGTTAACGTCATCGTTAAAAAAAAAAGGTTTTAATATACATACAATATATTTCTTTAATCCATCAAAAATAAGCTTAAAGTCAAATGAGTATTCTCTTAACTTATCTGGCCCCAGGGATATTAGAGCATCTTGGTATATTCGAAAAGTATTACTAGATATAACTAAAAATAAGAAAATAATTGTTCATTCACACTTAACATGGCCACTATATTTACTACCGATTGCAACATTTGGTATAAAAACTATAAACTTTTATACGGAACATAACACTCATAATAAACGTCGTAAATTTAAATTTTTAAAACCAATAGAGAGATATATTTATTCTAAATATCATAGAATTATTTGTGTAAGTAATGGCACAAAAAATAGCTTACTTGGTTGGCTAGGTAAAATTTCTAATTACAAAAGGATAATAGTTTTATCTAATGGCTCAAAACTTTTTGATGTTGTTATTCGAAAAAAAATAAATTCTAAAAAACTTAGACTAGTTTCAATTGGATCTTTACATGAGCAGAAAGGTTTTGATATTGCAATTCAGACGGTTGGTTTATTAAAAAACAATGTTAAGAGTTACACAATCCTTGGTAAAGGAGATCAAAAAAAAAACTTAATAGCTTTAGCTAGTAAAGTTGGAGTTAGAGATAAAATAATTTTACCTGGTTTTATCAAAAACGTTAAACCTTATCTGTCTAATGCTGATTTTGGATTAATGCCATCACGTTGGGAAGGCTTTGGAATTGCAGCTGTAGAAATGCTATCAACTGGGCTATCAATAATTACTTCAAATGTTTCTGGTCTTAGAGAGGTAGTTGGTGCCTGTCCAGCTGTACAATTAGTAGAAGCTGAAAATCCTAGAGCGTTAGCCAAAGGCATTATGAAAGCTATTGAACATTCTAAATTTGTAGGAATTAAAAAAACTGCACTTCAAGCAAAAAAATGTTCAGATAGATTTGGTATAGAAAAAATGTGCGAAAGGTATGCTAATCTCTATTTGGATGCACATCATAATTTTGACTTATCCGAAATATAATTTAAAACAAACTTACTAGTTTAAATAAAATGAATAAAGATTTGATTAAAATTATTGTTACAGGGTCTGCTGGATTTATTGGTTCTACTTTATCTTTACGTTTGTTAGATCTTGGTAACGAGGTGATGGGCATAGATAATCATAACGATTATTATAGCCCAGAGTTAAAAGAAGCACGAGTGGAAAGACTTAAAAAATATTCAAATTACCAACATCATAAAATAGATCTTAGTGATAGAAAAAGTTTGGATAATTTATTTAAAAGTTTTAAACCTCAAAAAGTAGTTAATCTAGCAGCTCAAGCAGGTGTACGTTACTCTATAGAAAATCCTCTTACTTATATCAATAGTAATATAGTTGGATTTGCTCATATTTTAGAAAACTGTCGTCACCATAAAATTAAGCATTTAGTCTATGCTAGTACTTCGAGTGTCTATGGTGCTAATACTAAAATGCCTTTTTCAGAGCATGACAGTGTTAACCACCCACTCTCTGTTTATGCGGCATCTAAAAAATCCAATGAATTAATGGCGCATACATATAGCTATCTTCATCAACTACCCACAACTGGTCTTAGATTTTTTACAGTTTATGGCCCCTGGGGAAGACCAGATATGGCTTTGTTTAAATTTACTAAAGCTATTTTACAGGAAAAGCCTATCGAAGTGTTTAATCATGGAAAACACACAAGAGATTTTACTTACATTGATGATATTGTAGAAGGAATAATAAAAACTCTTGATAAACCAGCAATTGGTAATCCTAATTGGAATAGCAATCAACCAGATCCTGCAAGTAGTAAGGCACCGTGGAAAGTTTATAATATTGGAAATAATAAACCAGTACAGCTTATGGATTATATTAATGCTTTAGAAAAAAATTTAAACAAGAAGGCAAAAATTAATTTTTTACCATTGCAGCCAGGTGATGTACCGGACACTTATGCAAACACAGATAACTTAAAAGAGAAGTTTAATTATAAGCCTTCAACATCAGTATTCGAGGGAATATCTGCTTTTGTCAAATGGTATAAAGACTATTATCAGGTATGATTAATAATACTAAAAAACTTAAATTAGCAATTATTGGTTTAGGATATGTAGGCTTGCCACTTGCTTTAGAATTTTCAAAAAAAAGATCTTTAGTTGGTTTTGATATTGATAAAAAAAGAATTAACGAGTTGAATTCTGGAATAGATAAAAACTTAGAGACGACAAAAGAAGAACTTAATAGTATTAAACAGTTAATTTTTACTAATGATGAAAAAAATCTAAAATTAGCAAACTGTTATATAATTACTGTTCCAACACCTATAGATGAATTTAAAAAACCAAATTTAGGACCATTGTTAAAAGCTAGCAAAATTATTAGCAAAGTTATTAAACAAAATGATTTAATAATTTATGAGTCTACTGTTTATCCTGGTTGTATTGAAGAGCAATGTGTACCAGTTCTAGAAAGGTATTCAAAATTAAAGTTTAATCAAGGTTTTTTTTGTGGTTATAGCCCTGAAAGGATCAATCCTGGAGATAAAAAACACACTGTTTCAAATATTAAAAAAATTACCTCAGGATCAACAGCTAAAATTGCAGATTTAGTAGATGATTTGTATAATGAAATTGTAACTGTAGGTACCCATAAAGCCTCCAGTATAAAAGTTGCAGAGGCTGCAAAAGTAATTGAAAATACACAACGTGATTTAAATATTGCATTAATTAATGAGCTATCAATACTTTTTAGTAAAATGAATATTGACACTCAAGCTGTGCTAGATGCGGCAAGTAGTAAATGGAATTTTTTGCCATTTAAACCTGGTTTGGTTGGAGGTCATTGTATTGGAGTGGACCCTTATTACCTTACTCATAAAGCAAAAGAAATAGGCTATGAACCAAGACTGATCTTAGCGGGTAGAGAGCTTAATGATAACATGGGAAATCATGTAGTATCTCAATTAATTAAAGAAATGAAAAAAAAAAAAATAAAAATAAAAAATTCTAAAATTTTAATTATGGGACTAACTTTTAAGGAAAATTGTGCAGATATTCGTAACTCTGGTATTAAAAGTGTTATCTCAGGATTAAAAAAATATAATTGTAATATAGACCTTTATGATCCTTGGGCTGATAAAAAAGAGATTAAAAAAAAATATGGCATTAATCCAATTTTAGATCCAAATCGAGATACTTATGACAGTGTTTTGATTGGTGTGGCTCATCAAAAATTTAAAAATACAGGGATTAACATTATTGCAAATTATTGTAAAAAAAAACGTGTAATATATGATTTAAAGAATTTATTTAATTCAGATAAAGTAGATTTAAGATTATAGCTCGTGAAATAAAACTATAATATTAATATGAAAAATATCCTAATAAATGCAATTAAAAAAAAAAATTTTTTCTTAATCATTAAAAAAATTTTCAAAAGATTTGAAAAAAACACTTCTGTTGATGCTAAAAAATGGGCAAAATTAAATACTAAACAGACAACGGAAAATTTTTGTCGATCAATAGACTCTTCCTTATTTGATGAAATTAAGTCTGATGTAGAAACTATTCAAATTGAGGGTAAGAACAAACTTTCAGAATTAAATATTTCTCTTGGTGGGGGTGGAAACTATCTTTTGTTATATTTTTTGATAAGAAAACTTAAGCCTTTAAATGTTGTTGAGACAGGCGTTGCAGCGGGATGGTCAAGCTTTGCTGCTCTAAGAGCTTTAAAAAGAAATGGTAAAGGGAAACTTTTTTCGAGTGATTTCCCATACTTTAGATTGGCAAAACCTGAACAATATATTGGATATTTAGCAAAAAATGAGCCTAATAAAGAAAATTGGTTTTTAGATATAAGAGGGGACGACATTGCACTACCTGAAATTATAAAAAGAATTAAGGAAAATAAAATTGATTTATTTCATTATGATAGTGACAAAAGTTACTCAGGAAGAGTTAATGCATTAAAAATTTTAAGTTCAAAAATTACCCCTCAAACAGTAATTATTTTTGATGATATACAGGATAACTTGCACTTTAGAGATTTTGTTAATCAAAATAAAAAAGAATTTTATGTGTTAGAGTTTGAAGATAAATTTATTGGAATTGTTGGAAAAAATTTACTTTAAAGCATTAATTCTATTAATGATATGTTCTATTTACTATAAGCATAGTTAAGGTCTCTTGAGTAGCGTTTTAATTCTTCTAATACCAGCAAACAGAGAAAATTTATTAATATAAAAATCAAAAATTATCTTTTTCGATTTTGAATTGAAGTTTATTGTATGTGGTCCTTTATATTTGTCAATTTTGATTGTGCCTATATATTTTTCTAAAAAATCTTTAGGTGTTAATTTTTTAATTTCAATTACAGATAGGGACTCTCCATACTCACGTTCATTATTTTGACCAAATCTAAATATTCGATTCTTCAAACTCAAAATATTTCCACCCATACGAGCTGATTTTGGTGATATTACAATTGGTGTTTTAGGATGTGGTTTGAACTCTTTAAAAGGGTTATCTGAAATCCACAAGTGCAATACATTAATGGCATCAAATTTTTTGCCAAAAAATATGCACCAAAAGTCTTTATGCTTAAATAGAGTTGCATCTACTATACGTTGATTATTTAATCCTTTAAGAAAGAATTTTTTTTTGTAATTACCATCCATTTCTATAAAATAAGGTGCAGAATGACTTGAAACTTCAGGTAATAAATATTCAATTTTTTTATACATAAAACTAAAAGGATATGAATAATGATTACCTGACATTAATAATTTTTGTTTTTTTGAATTATTTATAGGAATCTCTATAAGGTCTCCTAAATTACCACTCTTATTTATAGCTTCTAATCTCATATTTTTGTAATCATGGGAAAAAAAAGGATCAGCATAACGGCTATATTTTTTTGTTATAGGTATTTCCTTAAAATACTTGGAGAGAAGAATCTCATCACCTTTAAGTTGTAATTTGTTATTACTAATTGCTATTTTCCATTTTTTTTCAAAAAATAGTCCATAAAAAATTTTTTTAATAAAATTAAAAAAAATTAAAAACAAAAATTTTAAAACCTTATAATTACTTGGTAACTTATAATTAGCTCCATCTTTATTAATTTTTACTTGTTTTTTTTTTAAAAAATTATCAATTGCTTTTGAAAGTAAAAACCTTGAATTATTATAAAAATTAATTGCTGTTTTTTTATAAGAATAATTTATAATTTTAGACTCACTGAAGGCATAAATTTTACCTGCATCTAATTTATTGGTTATATTTTGAACAATAGTTCCAACATTTTTTTCATCATTTAAAATTTCATAAAATCCAGCTGGTCTGCCACGATATTTGGAAGGATTTCCATGATGAAAAGATAATATAGATAAACCAGATGTATGTTTATCAATTTTTAGCAGATTCATACCAAATTTAATTATTAAATTTACATTTTGACTTTTTAGCTTTTTAATCACATTTTTTGGTATTGACTGCCAAGTTCCAGTGTAATTAGATTTAAAATTAATAATTTTCCCATTAAAACCAACTAGCTGATGCTGCTTTGTATAATGATTTTTAAGTGAAAAAAAATTTACCAAGTAATAAAAAAAATTTTTAAAAATGTGCTTCTTATTAAATGTATTTTTGCAGTTCAAAATTAATACAATATCTATTTTTTCCTTGGCTTCTTCTAGAGATAATTTCTGCCATTTTTTTATTTTTAAATTATCTATAAGAAGGGCAACTTTTATTTTCATATTTTAGTTTTTTTTGAGACATAAAAATATAAATTTTATCTTAATTTAATTTTTTAAATGAATAAATAATAAATAGATTAATACAAAAAACAACTTTTTGTAATATAATTTGTTAATTAATTTTAGTTACTAACATATATACTATATCTAATGAATAAATTAATTAATAAGAAAACTTTATTGAAAAAAAAACTTAAAATTATCCGTGTAACTACTAAACCTGAGGCATTACAAGTCCTTTTAAAGGGTCAGCTTAAATTTATAAACAACTTCCACAATGTGATAGGTTTATCTAGTCCTGGCAAAGAGCTTCATAATGTTAAAATTAAAGAAGGTATAAGAGTTATACCTCTTAAAATGACCCGAAAAATTACCCCACTAAAAGATATGCTATCATTGATAGAAATGATAAGAATATTTAAGAAAGAAAAACCTGATATTGTGCATTCACACACACCCAAAGCTGGCATTGTTTCTATGATCGCTTCAGTAATATGTGGTGTTCCTAATAGATTTCATACTGTCGCAGGTCTTCCTTTGATGGAAAAATTTGGATTAAAAAAACAATTATTATTGTTTGTGGAATGGTTAACATATAAATGTGCTAGTAAAGTCTATGTGAATTCAAATGGTCTCAAAAAATTTATATTAAAAAATATTTCCATACCTCGAAAAAAAATATCAGTTATAGGGTTTGGTAGCAGTAATGGTGTAGATACAGAATTTTTTACTAAAAATGATAAAGTTAACATCTCTTCTCATGTTTTCCAAAAAAAATTTAATTTAAAGAATAAATTTACATTTATCTTTATAGGCAGAATTGTAAAAGATAAAGGTATCGAAGAGTTGCTTAAAGCTTTTGTAAAATTAAATAATAAATTAAATAATACTAGATTGATATTACTTGGTCGACAAGAGAAAGATTTAGACCCAATAACTGATGACACCAAAAATATCATGTCATTAAATAAAAATATTATTAATTTAGGATATAAAAGTGATATAAGAACCTTTTTAGCTGCAAGTAATTGTTTAGTTTTACCATCTTATAGGGAAGGATTTCCCAACGTTGTACTGCAGGCTGGAAGTATGAAGATACCCTCAATTGTAACAAATATAAATGGCTGTAATGAAATCATTAAAAATAAAATTAATGGTTTAATAGTTAAGCCTAAGAATATAAATAGTCTTTTTTTAGCAATGAAAAAAATTGCTACTGATAGAAAACTTTGCAAATCTTTAAAAAGTTCATCAAGGAGGAATATAATCAGTAAGTTTTCTAAAGATAAATTTTTTGAAAAAGTACTTAATATTTACTCAAATTTGAATTAAAAAGAATATATATATATTCTAATTTGAATAAATGAAGTTAATCTTGTTGCCAACAATATAATAAATTTATTAAAAACATAAAAAACCTATAAAACAAATTCAAGATAAATTAATAATTATGTTAACAAAATCTTTTTATAATATTATTAAAATTTTAATAACTATTGGATCTTTATTATTTATTTATAAATCTTCAAAAGGATATTTTCAAATAATATTTGATAAAATAAATTTAGATTTTTATTTAATAACTTGTTTAATCTTTCTTAGATTTTTGCAGCAGATTATTGCTAGTTTAAGATTGTTCTCACTAATAAAATTGATTTCAAAATATAATTCTAACTTTATTGAGTGGAGTAGGATATATTTTTCAACAGCCTTAGTCTACTTAACCCCCATTATTGGGGCAGGTCATTTAATGAGATCATATGAAATGAAAAATAGAAAGTTTTCTTATAAAGAATATGTAAACCTGCAATTCATAATTTTTTCATGGGGTATGCTAATAGAATCTTCATTAATGTTGTTGATTTGCCTTTTTATTGAAGAAATTCATATTTACATCCTAGCTTTATTTTTTGTAATGTTAATCTGCTTTTTACCAGCAGTCTCAAAAAGTATTATTAATTTATTATATATTTACATTAAAAAAATTAAGGCTTTTAATTTTCTAAATAAATTTAAATTTTTTAACTCATTTAGATTAAACGTTGAAAAAATTATTTTAATTACCATCAGCACAATAAATAGAAAAAATTTTCTTGTTTATTTTTTTTATACTACTTGTTTATTTTGTTCAGAGTTTTTACTATTTTATTTACTTTTAACTAATATTTTTATGATTGTTGATTTTAAAATTGTAATTTTATTTTTTATATTGAACTTTTTAATTAGAAAAATCCCATTAATAAATAATATTACTGGATTTAAAGAAGTTTTTATTGGAATATTTATGCAACAATTTGGATTTATCTTTTTAGAGGGAGTTCTTTTTTCAATTACATTTAGAGTTTTAAATTTATTGGCACTATTATTAAGTAATTTATTTTTCTTCTTACTGAAAAATAAATACTAAATCACTATATAGAAAAATTTCTCTAATCTACCAGCATCGGTTAGGAACCCTTTTTTTGTACTTTTAAATCAAATTTCATTTTTTTCATATTTTATTTATTAATAATAATTAAGTTCAATTTTTTAAGAGCTTTGAACGAATTATATTAAATATTTTAATTTTTTCATTAAATGATTGTGCTATAAGTTTGGTATGAAGCTAAGTTATCCCTACTTTGATAAATATACATTAAAAAGAGTCGAACAAGTTCTTAAATCAGGAAGAGTTAATTATTGGACCGGTAACGAGTGTGTAGAGTTTGAAAAAGAGTTTTCTAAGTATGTAGGTAATGAATATGCAATTACTTTAAGCAATGGAAGTGTTGCTTTAGAACTAGCTTTAAAAGCTTTGAAATTGAAAATAGGAGATGAGATTATTGTTTCACCAAGATCATTTATTATATCAGCAAGCTGTGTATTAAATCTAGGACTAAAGCCTGTATTTGCAGATGTGGACGATAATGGAAATTTAGGAATTGAAGGAATAAAAAAAGTATACAATAAAAATATCAAAGCAATGATTTTAGTTCATTTAAACGGATTGTCGTGTGATTTGGATCCAATACTAAAGTTCGTTAAAAAAAATAGAATTTTTTTAATTGAAGATTGTTCGCAAGCACATGGTGCAATTTATAAAGGTAAAAAAGTAGGCTCTTTTGGAGATATTTCCACGTGGTCTTTCTGTCAGGATAAAATAATATCTACTGGTGGCGAAGGTGGAATAATCTCAACTAATAACAGAAAATTATGGTTAAAAATATGGTCTCTAAAAGATCATGGTAAAAATTATAAGCATGTTTTTCAAAAAAAACATAAAACCGGATTTAAATGGTTGCATGATAATTTAGGGTCAAATTATAGAATGACTGAAATGCAAGCCGCAATTGGAAGAGTACAATTAAAAACACTAGATAAACAAATTAAAAAAAGAAATTTCATAGCAAAATTATATTTAACTGAATTAAAAGATTATTATCAAAAATATAAAATTTTAAAAAAACCAGATTTTAAATGTGAAACTTGTCCTTTAAAACAAAGGGAGATAAAATGCAATCAATGTAGGCACTCATATTATAAGCTTAATATATTTTTGAATAAAATAAAAATTCAAAATAAACTTATAGAAAGGTTAAATGAAAAAGATATTATGTGCGGAGTTGGGTCTTGTCCCGAAATATATAAAGAAACTATTTTTAAGAAATTAAGTATTTATCCAAAGAAAAGACTTATAAAAGCTAAAAAATTAGGAGAAAGCAGCTTAACATTTTCAATTAATCCATATAAATCTTTGCATAAGATCAGGGGCGAAATATCTATTATAAAGAAAATAATGAAAGAGTTTGTTTAAAACATCTTTTAGTTAGATTAAATTTTAATATTACAACTTTGATCATTTTTGTTAAATCAATTTAATTTGATCCATCAAATTTTTTAATTGGGCTCGATTTTTTATTTTTAATGAATATGGATAAAATTAAATCTTTTATTGTAAGTAATATAATCTTTAAATCTAAAAAAAAATTACAATTATCAACATACCATAAATCAAGATCAAATTTTTTTAACCAGCTCATATTATCACTAGATTTAATTTGTGACCATCCAGTAATTCCAGGCATTACATTAAATCTTTTTAAATATTTTTTGTTATATAATTCTCTATATTCGTAATGTAATGGCCTTGGTCCAACTAAACTTATATCACCTTTTAAAATATTAATTAATTGTGGTAACTCATCAAATTTAAAATATCTGAGAAAATTACTATAAATGTTTATATGATTATTTGAATCAAATGTTCTGAACTTAATAATTTTAATTTTTTTATTTTTATATCCACCCCTATATTGCATAAAAAAAATTGGTCTCCCATTAAATACCATAGAGGCAATCATGATAACTATAATTAATGGAAACCAAATTGGAAAAAAAAATAAAACAAAAGCTAAATCAAAAAACTTTTTTAACATACCTTTAGCAATTGATCTAGCTGTGTTTTATTATTTGCTCCCACAATAATTTTTTTAACTAATTTACTATTTAAATTAAACATAATTAATTTCTTAAAATTTTTTGTTTTTAATATCTTTTTGTTTCCCCCAAAGGTTCTCATGGCAATTATTTCAAAATTATTTTGTTTTGCATAATTATCATTATGTTTTTCGTGTAGGTTGCGATAGCTAGTAATTCCACTAATAAATTGATGCTTTTTAATTTTATCTATATTTTTATAATATGGGAAAAAATAAAAGCTTTTAATGTGATTAACTTTTTTTAATTTAATAATTGTACCTTGAATAATATCAAAAACTTTTTGCTCATATAGTAAATACTCTTTGGGAGTATTACATTTGTACCTGTTTACTAACTGGACTATAAAAATATGTTTTTTACCTAAGTCTTCACGATATTTACTAATTTTTTTTTTAAATTTTTTTAAACTAAATTGCAATTGATCTGATTTTGGTTCAGAGAGTTTTAAAATAAAGGTAAATTTCTTTGTATTAATTTTTTTTAAACTTTTGATGAGTAAATTGTATGAGCTATATTCGTTAGATACATGAAATTGTCTAATTTTTTTTGTGTGTGCATAATCTAAAAATTCTGATAAATCGTTACTGTTAGTAAAATATTTTTTTAATTTCATAGTGCCTAGCACTATTTTATTTATTAGCTTCATTTATCCATTAATTTCAATAGCAGCTTTCCATAAAAATCTGTCAGAATCTTTTTTTGGTAGAAAGCTATTTCTCCCATGTAAAATTTCAGAATCTTTCCAAAAAACAGCCTCTCCTTTAGCTAATTTTACAGCAGATATATTTCTTTTTATTTTTTCAGATGTATTAACAAAATCAAAAAACTTTTTTACATTCGTTAAAGATTTTTCTGAATTTTTTTTAGATACACAAAAATAATTGAAATTTATTTTCAATTTTTTATCTTCTAAATATATTATTTTCTTTTTATTAATATAACCAGATCTTTCATGTAAAATTTCTTTAGTAAATAGAAATTCTAACAATTCAGGATCATCTTGTTTCAGTATTTCTACAAGTTTTTTTAATTCCAAAAATATTGTTTCTCCTCCAGATGCTGAATTTGAAACACAACACATTATCGTTGCATTCGGAAAATTTGGGTTATAACTTCCATCTGTATGTAATGGTTGTGGGTTTGAGCTATGTCTATAAGCATCAACAATATTAGAATCATATCTAACATCCATCCAAATTTTATTAGCTTGTTGGTTGGATCTGTTCCCAAGTTTAATATCTTCAGCTAAGTGTTGATATTTTCCAATAATATTTCCAATTTTTTCATAAAAGTCTCTAATATTATCTTTTTTAGTATTACTGATTAAATGAAAAACTTTATTATCTTCAATCATCCATGTTTTAATAATTGATTTAGCTGTTTCTTTATTAAAATTTTTATCAATATTGAATCGTTGTAACATTTTGTAATCTTATTATAATATCTTTAATTTTTCATTTAAAATTTTGTTTAAACTTATGAATAAAAAAATAGCAATTATTGGTGCTGGTGGCCATGGTAAAGTAGTTGGAGAAATTGCTTTATTGAATCAATATGATACCATTGATTTTTTTGACGATCAAGCAAATGAAATTAAAAAATTTCCATTCAAAATTTGTGGTAATTTAGACCAATTGAAAAATAATATAAAAGATTATGATGTTTTTTTTGTTGCAATTGGAGATAACAGAAAAAGATATGATCAAATTTCATGGCTTAGAAAAGAAAAAATCAATATTGTTAGTCTTATTCATCCGAAATCAACCATAAGTCAGTTTAGTTCCTTAGGAGTCGGATCATGTGTTATGGCAAATGCTGTAGTTAATCCTGGAACTTTTATTAAAGAGGGGGTTATAATAAATACATCTTCATCAATTGACCATGACTGTTTAATTGAAGATTATGCTCATATTTCTCCAAATTGTTCTCTATCTGGCAATGTGAGTGTTGGAAAATTTACCCACCTAGGCACAAGCACATCTGTTCATCCAGGAATAAATATTGGTCATAATGTAAAAACAGGAGTTGGTTCAAAAGTATTTAAGGATATTTTAAATGGCAAAGTTTTTAAAAGTTAATATCTAAATTTAAAAATTTTCAGTGACTTAAGCCAAGTTTAGTTAGTTGTAAAATTTTTTAAATTTTATAAATATTAATTAAGTTCATAGTTCCTCCTAACTATGCTCCTTTAAAACGCTATTTTGGTAGGCGCAAAATCTTAAATATAAAACTATGAAAGTGTTTGTATGCACTTTTTATAAATATTCTAGGAAGAACTATGATTAATGATTATTATAAAACTTCAATATTATTGTTTTTTACTATTTGTCCTTTATTATGTATTTTAATTAATGGTTAATTTTATAAAATTATTATGTCAATTTTAACAACAGCATCTAAAAATACAATTAATTTACCTCGATATTCAAAGAGGCTTATTGCTATAATTATAGATGTAGGTCTATGCATATTATGTACTTGGCTAGCATTTTATTTAAGACTAGAAAAATTTATTAAGATTAATGATGTAACAATTTTAGCAGTATTAATCTCAATATCTTTAGCAATCCCAATATTTTGGTTGATAGGTTTGTATAAAATAATGTTTCGTTTTGCAGGTTCATCTATAATTTTCAATGTATTTATTGCTTCAGTTGCTTATTCGTCACTATATTTTGCAGTTATTGGTATTTATGGTATTCAAGGTATTCCAAGATCAATTGGTATCATTCAACCTGTATTGTTATTTTTAGGAATTTCAAGTTCAAGAATAATTGTTAAATATTTATTTATTGGTAATTTTACTTTTAAAAATTCTAAAAATAAAAGGAATGTATTAATCTATGGAGCAGGTAACGCTGGAAGACAGTTATTGAATAGTTTAGAAAATAACCCCGAAATGAAAGTGGTTGGTTTTTTAGATGAAAATCCTCAATTTCATAGACAAATAGTATTAGGTCAAACTGTTTATGACCCATTAAAGGTAAAAAAATTAATTAACAAAAAAAATATTGCCCTAGTTTTACTGGCTCTTCCATTAATTAGTCGTATAAGAAGAAATCAAATTATTGATAATTTAAATAAATATAAAATAATTGTTAAAACCTTACCAAGTATTCAAGATATTGTTAATGGCAAGATATCAGTATCAGATATTAAAGACTTAACTATTGAAGATCTTTTAAGTAGAGAACAAGTTCAACCAAATTTAGAATTATTATCTAAAAATATTAACTCAAAAGTTGTGATGGTTACAGGTGCGGGGGGGTCTATTGGTTCAGAAATATCTCGTCAAATTTTAAAATTAAAACCAAAAAAACTATTACTTTTAGAATTAAATGAGTTTGCTCTTTATAAAATAAATGAAGAATTAAAAAATATAAATCCAAACTTAAAAATTATTCCTTTACTTGTTAATGTTCAAAATTCATCAAGAGTTGAAGAATTATTTAAAACTTTTAAAATAGATACTGTTTATCATGCTGCAGCTTATAAACATGTGCCTTTAGTTGAAGAAAATATTTGTGAAAGTGTTAAAAATAATGTCTTTGGAACTTTCTCAATTGCACAAACTGCATTGAAATATAATGTTGCTAACTTTGTTTTAATCTCAAGTGATAAAGCAGTAAGATCAACAAATGTTATGGGCACAAGTAAAAGACTTGCTGAAATTTGCATCCAATCTCTTTATGATAGTCAAAATAAAAATATCAAATTTGCAATTGTTAGGTTTGGAAATGTTTTAGAATCATCAGGCTCTGTAATTCCTAAATTTAAAAATCAAATTAAAGCAGGGGGTCCTGTAACTTTAACTCACCTTGACGTTACACGTTATTTTATGACTATAACTGAGGCTTCCCAATTAGTTATTCAAGCAGGAGCGATGTCTGAGGGTTGTGAGGTATTTATTTTGGACATGGGTGAAAGTGTGAAAATTAAAGACTTAATTTCTAAAATGATAAAACTTTCAGGGCTGACCATTAAAAATGCTAAAAATTTAGAGGGAGATATAGAGGTTAAAATAACAGGACTTAGGCCGGGTGAAAAATTATACGAGGAATTATTAATAGGAGATAATCCTCAAAAAACTTATCATGAAAAAATTCAAAAAGCACAAGATCCTTTTATTCCCTTTAATCAACTTAAAATAGATTTAGATGATTTATCTACTTTACTAGAAGAAAATAGAATAGTTGATGTTAAAGATATGCTTACTAAATTAGTTCCTTCTTATAAATCAAACTCAAAAATTGTTGATCATGTTTATGAGGAACAATTAAATTTTAAAAATAATTTAAAATCACCTTTAATAGCTAATAATCAAGAAAATAAAGTTATCAGGATAAAGACTAAATAATTTTATAACCTTAACTTAAAAACTTTTTATGAATAATTTAAAATATTCAAATACAATTTTAATTAATTTAATAATAGTATCTATTATTCCTTTTTTAATTTTGGGGCCTTTTTTCCCAGATTTAATTGTAAGTGTTTCAGCTTTATTTTTTTTATATTATGTATTTAAAAATAAAAAATTTTATTTTTTCTATAATAAATCATTAATTATTTTTTTTATTTTTTGTATTTATTGTATTTTACTCAGTTTATTTGTGGCTCAAGATATGTTGCTTAGTTTTGAAAGTTCTTTATTTTACTTTAGAATAGGAATGTTTAGTTGTTTTATTTGGTATTTAATTGATAAAGATAAAAGTATTTTAACTTATTTTTATTACACATTAATTTTATGTTTTTCAGCTTTAGTAATTGATGGGTATTTTCAATATTTTACAGGAGTAAATTTATTAGGTTTTAAAATAAGTGGTATTCGTATTTCATCATTTTTTGGAGATGAATTGATCATGGGTTCATACTTGTCAAGATTATTTCCTTTATTATTTGCTTTATTTTTAGTTAAACAAAAGCAAAAATTTGAAATTTATTTTATAGGGCTTTTATTTATTTTAGTTGATGTATTAATTTTTATGTCAGGGGAACGATCTGCTTTCTTTTTTTTAAATTTATCGACAGTATTTATTATTATTCTAATTAAAGAGTATCAAAAATTTAGATTAGTAACATTTATCATAGCAATTATTTGTATTACTGTTTTAAGTTTAAATTCACCAAAATTGAGTGATAGAATGTTTATAACCCCTGCTGAAGATTTGGGAGTTATTAAAAGCTCAAAAGAGCCAATTATTTTTTCACAAGCTCATGATAGTTTAATTCGAACAGCATATAATATGTATAAAGAGCAACCTCTATTAGGACATGGTCCAAAGATGTTTAGAGTAATATGTAAAAATGAAAAATATGCAGTAGACATAAACTCATGTATGACACACCCGCATAATTTTTATATACAATTGTTAGCAGAAACAGGAATTGTAGGGTTTTTATTTTTATTTAGTGCTTTAAGTTATGTTTTATATGCAGCTTTAAGGCAATTTAAATCTATAATTTTTAAACAAACAAGACACTTAACGGATTATCAAGTTTGCCTATTAGCAGCAATATTAATATCTGTTTGGCCTTTATCTCCAAATGGTAATTTTTTTAACAATTGGTTGATGGTAGCTTATAGTTTACCAGTAGGTTTTTATCTTCAATCTATTTATTCCAAAAAGAGAATTAAAAAATATTCATGATATATGAATATATGATACCACTTTATCAAATGTTGTTAAAAATACTTAAAAAAACTTAAAAAAACTTATAATTCTTTGTTTACAATATATTTATTTTAGATATAACTCCCTCGCCGGTGATTATTGCGAAGGGGTAATACCCGATCCCATTCCGAACTCGGAAGTCAAGCCCTTCAGCGCCAATGGTACTTTGTCTTAAGACACGGAAGAGTAGGACATTGCCGGCTATAAAAAAATATTATGAAAATTAAAAGCTCATTAAAATCACTCAAAAAAAGAGACCTTAATTCTAAGCTAGTTAGAAGAAGAGGAAGGGTTTACATAATCAATAAAACAAATCCAAAATTTAAAGCAAGACAGAAGTAATTTTATGGAAAATCAAGACCATAAAAATACCTGGAATAACTTTACAAAATTTGTGCTGTGGGGAACAGTCGCTGTTATAGGTGTTTTAGTTTTAATGGCAATGTTCTTACTATAGAGTTTACTCTATGAGAATCGTTTCAATTTTAGAAAATCAAAAAATAGAGAGAAGAATAGCAATCACTCCTGAGATTGCAAAAAAGTATATAGCCTTAGGTTTTGAAATTTCTTTAATTGAAAATTATGGTGAACATCTAGGCTTTAAGGATGGTGATTACAAAGAGTTAGGTGTTGAAATCTCTACTAATGAAAAAGAAACACTAAGTAAAGCTAATATTATTATTCAGTTAGGATTACTATCTAATGAAAATCTTTCAAATTTAAAAGAAAACCAAACACTCATTGGAGTGCTCAATCCTTATGCTAATAAAGAAAAAATAGAAAAATTATCTAAAAAAAATATTAATGTTTTTTCTTTAGAAATGTTACCAAGAATTACTAGAGCCCAATCAATGGATATTCTTTCTTCACAAGCCAACCTTGCTGGTTACAAAGCGGTAATAGAGTCATTCGCAAATTTCGAAAAGGCAATACCAATGATGATGACAGCGGCAGGTACAATTCCAGCAGCAAAAGTGTTAGTGGTTGGTGCAGGTGTGGCAGGTCTTCAAGCTATTGCAACTGCAAAAAGAATGGGTGCAATAGTTTTTGCAACAGATGTAAGAATGGCCTCTAAAGAACAAGTTGAAAGTTTAGGTGGAAAATTTTTAACTGTTGAAGGATCTGAAAATCTGGAGACAGAAGGTGGCTATGCAAAAGAAGCTTCTGAAGAATTCAAGAAAAAACAAGAGGATCTTTTAGCCGAAACCTTAAAAAAAATCGACATTGTAATATGTACAGCTTTAATTCCAGGCAAAAAAGCCCCATTAATTATCAAAGGTTCTATGATTGATAATATACAATCAGGATCTGTTATTTATGACTTGGCTGCAGTTCAGGGTGGAAATGCTGAGCTTACTGAAGTTGATAAAATTGTAGTTAAAAATGGAGTAAAGATTATGGGTGAAACAAATATTCTTAATAAACTGCCAGTTTCAGCATCAAATCTATATTCAAAAAATGTATTTAATTTTGTCTCAAATTTATATGATAAAGAAAATAATAAGATTAATATTAATTTAGAAGATGAGATAATTGAAAAAACTTTAATAAAATAGAATTATGGAAATAGACCCCTTTATATTTAGATTAAGCATATTTATTTTATCAATTTTTATTGGATATTATGTTGTATGGAGTGTAACTCCATCTTTGCACACACCACTAATGTCAGTTACTAATGCTATATCATCGGTAATTATTGTTGGTGCTATAATTGCAGGTTTAGCAGGAAGTACAGATAATGTTTTCACAATCTCAAACATTCTTGGTTTTTTAGCAATATCTCTTGCTGCCATTAACATATTTGGAGGATTTTTGGTCACTCAAAGAATGCTTCAAATGTATAAAAAGAAAAAGAAAGATAAATAATTATGTCAGCAAATTTATCAGCAATATTTTATTTAGTTTCAGGAGTTCTATTTATACTAGCATTAAGAGGTCTTTCATCGCCAGAAACTTCAAGGCAGGGTAATTTTTTTGGAATTTTAGGAATGGTGATAGCTATAACTGTCACTTTTTTATCAGTAGGAAGTTTTTCTAGTGGACTAATTTATGTACTTATTTTTTTACTAGTAGGCGGTCTTATAGGGGCATTCATAGCTTACAAGATACCAATGACTGCTATGCCAGAATTAGTAGCAGGATTTCACAGTTTAGTTGGATTGTCAGCAGTTTTTGTTGCAATCTCAGCTTTCTTAAATCCGGAAGCATTTAATCTAGGATCAGTAGGTGCTATTAAACTTGCAAGCTTAATTGAAATGTCAATTGGAGCTGCAGTTGGTGCCATAACATTTTCAGGCTCAATAATTGCTTTTTTAAAACTGCAAGGAATAATGTCAGGGTCACCAATCACATTTAAGGGACAGCATTTTCTTAACGCTTTATTGTTAATTTCAATTCTAATTTTTACTTACTTATTATGCTCATCGCAGTCATCTAACTTTTTCTGGATATTAATAGCAGTTTCATTTTTAATAGGATTTTTATTAATCATCCCAATTGGTGGAGCAGATATGCCTGTGGTGATTTCAATGTTAAATTCATACTCTGGTTGGGCTGCTGCAGGAATTGGTTTTACTTTAGAAAATACTGCATTAATTATAACAGGTGCCCTTGTTGGATCTTCAGGTGCAATTTTGTCTTATATAATGTGCAAAGGTATGAACCGTTCTTTCTTTAATGTAATTTTAGGGGGATTTGGTGCAACAGAACAAACAACATCAACTGGTAATAAAGAGCAAAGACCAGTTAAGAGTGGCAATGCGGAAGACGCAGCTTTCTTAATGAAAAATGCATCATCTGTTATAATTGTTCCTGGTTATGGCATGGCAGTAGCTCAAGCACAGCATGCTTTAAGAGAGATGGTAGATACTTTAAAAAAAAATGACATTAAAGTTACTTACGCAATTCATCCTGTTGCAGGAAGAATGCCAGGTCATATGAATGTATTGTTGGCTGAAGCTAATGTTCCATATGATGAGGTTTTTGAACTTGAAGAAATTAATAATGATTTTGCTAATGCAGATGTTGCATTTGTAATTGGAGCAAATGATGTAACAAACCCTGTTGCAAAAACTGACCCACAAAGCCCAATTTATGGAATGCCAGTGTTAGATGTTGAGAAATGCAAATCAGTATTATTTGTAAAAAGAAGTTTATCCCCTGGATATGCTGGAATTGATAATGAATTATTTTATAAAGATAATACTCTAATGTTATTTGCAGATGCAAAAAAAATGACTGAGGATATAACTAAAAACCTTTAAAAATTAATGACAACAAAAATATTTTGTGACATTGCAGAATTAGATTTAATAAAGAAATTTAATAAGAAAAAAATAGTTAAAGGTTTTACGACTAATCCTAGCTTAATGAGAAAAGCAGGAGCAAAAGATTACAAATCCTATTCTAAGAAGATCTTAAAAATTTGTAATAACAAACCTGTTTCATTAGAAGTATTTGCAGATGACTATAAAGCGATGAAACAGCAAGCCCTTCAGATTAATAGCTGGGGAAAGAATGTTTTCGTAAAAGTGCCAGTTGTTAATTCTAAAGGTATTTTTATGGGTAAAATTATTAAAGAACTTAATAGTTTGAATATTAAACTTAATATAACAGCGATTTATAGTGCAAAACAAACAGAAAAAATTCTAAAATTAATCAATAAAAAAACTAAAGTTATAATTTCAATATTTGCTGGTAGAGCAGGTGATACTGGTAAAGACCCAGTTCCAGAGTTTAAAAAAAGTATAGCAATGGTAAAAAAATTTAAAAATGTAGAGATACTTTGGGCGAGCGTTAGAGAGCCCTACAATTATTTACAAGCAAAACAATTGGGCTGTCACATTATAACCATCCCACCAACAACTATTGAAAAAATTGAAAATTTTGGAAAAACATTTGATCAACTTACCAAAGAAACTGTTAAAGCATTTTTGGTTGATAGTAAAAAATCTAGGTTTAGAATTTAATTAATTTGTCGAGAGGATTGGTTGCGGGGGACGGATTTGAACCGCCGACCTTCAGGTTATGAGCCTGACGTA